>JAEEGI010012024.1_pt1 | contig 18567 bp, 15 predicted proteins | sample 8958751 | NCBI WGS metagenome assembly JAEEGI01 (sample SAMN16246545, study PRJNA631951) | gut metagenome | biome: gut microbiome; feature: rumen; material: KS-attached | host: Bos | place: Iran: Karaj | collected 2018-10 | reverse complement strand
GATCGGAATGTGGGTCTCGAAAGTGACATTCCATTATTCCGATAAGATCATAGCTATCTCAGAAGATATTAAACGGAATATCATAGCACGCGGAGTACCGGCTGAGAAGGTAGAAGTAATCTACAACTGGGTTGATGAGAATGCGGTGCATCCCGTAGCGAAAGAAGACAATCCTCTATTTGAGGAGTTCGGCCTAGACCGCGACAAGTTTACATTGGTTTATGCTGGGAACCTGGGAAATGCCCAAAATATCAGCATTATTTTAGACGCGGCATCTAAACTTCCTAGTGTCCAATTTGCCATTTTTGGTACTGGTGGATTAGAGGATGAGGTACGCAGTCGTATTTCAGCAGAAAGCCTGTCGAATGTACACCTGAATCCGCTTCAACCTATGGAAAGGGTAAGCCAGGTGTATTCCCTCGGTGATGCCTGCATTGTTTCTTGTAAGGCCGGGCTTGGGGGCAGCGCGATGCCGTCGAAAACATGGACAATTATGTCATGCGGCAGGCCGGTGATTGCAAGCTTCGACGAGGGGGAGTTGAAGGAGATTATTGAGTCAGGTCCTTGCGGGGTGTTTACGCACGCGGGGAAGGTGGAGGAGTTTGCAGAGGTTGTCCGCAGCCTGATGGCCGACCGCAACCGCTGCGAGCAGATGGGCCGCAACGCCCGGGCATTCATCCTCGAAAACCTGACGAAAGAGGTGGGGACACGCAAATATGTTGATGTTATCAAACAATTTGCAGGTGAAAGTTGAGAGTTTAAGGTTTAAGGTTTAAGGTTTGAGTTTGGCTTACGTCTTAGTAGGTTAATGGTTTTGTTTACATAGAATCGGAAATGCGCAATAATTGTTTGGTTTATTCGTTATATTTGTATATAAGTTGAATTGTATGATAATCTGTTCGCTATGAAAATTGAGAAACTAAAAATAGAGAACTTTAAGGTCTATAGGAATATGGAGGTGAACAACCTCTCTAACTTTTCTGTGTTCCTTGGAGCCAATGGCGCAGGCAAAAGTACTTTGTTTGATGTATTCGGGTTCTTGAGCGATGCCTTGAAAGCCAACGTCAAAATTGCCCTGAACAAAAGGGGTGGTTTCCGTGAGGTGTACTCACGCAATGGCAACGGACCAATCAAGATAGAGATAAAGTTTCGTAATGACAGTATCGACGGTAAACGCCAGCCGCTGATTACCTATAGCCTTGCTATCGGCCAGGAAAACGGGCAGCCAGTGGTGCAGTCAGAGGTGTTGAAATACCGAAGAGGACAACACGGGAAACCGTATAGCTTCCTTGATTTCAAAAATGGCGTGGGTACGGCCATCACGAACGAGGTGGAATACTTTGACGGACAGAAAGACTTTCAAGACAAGCGGGAAGAGCAGCGGCTTGACTCACCGGACATCCTGGCCATCAAGGGACTGGGACAGTTTCAGAAATTCCAAGCCATTAGCTCATTCCGCCGTTTGTTAGACAGCTGGTTTGTGTCGAATTTCCAAATTCAGGCGGCCCGCAGGGTAGAGGAGGTGGCCTTGAGCGAACACCTTTCGGAGACGGGCGACAACCTGGCGCAAGTGACGCGCTTCATCAAGGATAACAATCCGGAAGTGTTTAATATTATTATCGAGAAGTTCAAACGTCGTGTACCTGGTATGGAGGACGTGGAGGCCGAAGAGACGCAAGACGGACGTATTGTACTGAAATTCAAGGATGGCAGCTTTGAGGATCCTTTTGTGGCACGATATGTCTCTGACGGCACTATCAAGATGTTTGCATACCTTGTTTTGCTGAATGATCCTGAGAAACATCCGCTTCTCTGTGTGGAAGAGCCGGAGAATTATCTTCACGTGGATTTGTTGAGGGAACTGGCGGAAGAGTTCCGCGAGTATTCCAGCAAAGGAGGCCAGGTGTTCATCTCGACCCATTCACCTGACTTTGTCAATGCCTTAGAGCCTCACGAGTTGTTCTGGCTGAAGAAAGATGATGGTAAGACAACGATTGAGAAAGCTTCTGACAATGATGACGTGGTGGCATTGTACCGCGAGGGCGATCGCCTGGGTTGGCTGTGGAAGCAAGGATATCTGGTGGGTAGTGGACCAATGAGATAGTGCGGCATGGATAGATTGGAGATTTTAGTGGAAGAGCCATCGGTAGCCGAGGTCCTGAATGTCATCCTTCCCAAAGTGCTTCCGGACGGGTGGGCCTTAAACGAGAACTGCTTTGTGCGCCCTCACGAGGGAAAACAAGACTTGCAGCAATCTATTCCTCGAAAGATTCGTGCTGCCAGCAAGAAGGATATCACAACTGGTTTTATCATCTTGCAAGATCAAGACAGCAATGACTGCCGTGTGTTGAAGTCACAGCTGGTCGACCTATGTGAGAATGCCCAGCAGGGCAACAAGGCCGTACCTTACAAGGTGCGTATTGTCTGCCATGAGTTGGAGGCCTGGTATCTGGGCGATATGGATGCCATTGAGCAGGTGTTCCCACGTTTTCATGCAGCGAACTATAGAGGTAAGAAAAAGTTCCGTCAGCCAGACGATTGTAACAACCCCAAACAAGAACTGAAAAAGATAGTGGGAGACTATCCCCAGATAGCAACGGCACGAGCGATTGCTCCGCACCTGGATATTGAGGATAACAGATCGCCCAGCTTCCGTTGCTTCGTTTCAGGAGTACGGTCGATGGTGGGGTGAGGGGGGAGAGTTATATAGATAATCTGAGTTATGATTACGCTACAGGATTAATACAACATAGTTGGGAATAAGATTGCCAACGAGACGGGGAAGGCTATTATCCGCAGCAACTTCCCTCCGCAGATCGCTGAGCAGATGTGCCTTGCCATCGACGGACAGGAGAGGGCAGAGCATTTCCAGCGGCTGCTGATGGAATATAATGAGTGGCAGATGCTACAGCAACGTCAGCGGGAGATGGTGGAGAGGTTCTTGAGGGAGTATTATAAGTGAGAGAATTCTTTAATATGTCACACAAGGAGAAAGATGCTGAGAGTCAAAAGATAGTAAGGATAGCAAGGCGTTGTGCTTTAGGTGTTTTAATAGTATGGGCCTTGACTTTCTTATTGTTCTTTATGTCGGACTCTGAAAAGAGAGGGCAGTTCGGAGATATGTTCGGAGCAGTAAATGCATTGTTCTCTGGATTGGCTTTTGCTGGCTTGATCATTACTCTAATACTGCAAAGACGAGAGTTGAGCCTTCAGCGAGATGAACTGGAACAGACAAGAGAGGAGTTGAAAAACCAGAGGGAAGAGTTTGAGAAAGAGAACGAAACGCTGAAATATCAGCGATTTGAAAACCTGTTTTACAATATGCTAAATCTTCAGCAGGAGATTGTGGCTGGGCTTAGATATGAATATGATGAAGAACAAATCGTAACGGTGCCAATAGGACCAGATAATTCGCCTGTTCAAGACAAAAGAAAGATTAACAGAGTCGTGACTGGTCGCGAGGTTTTCAGATATACTTTTGAAAGTGCAGAAATATACTTGGCGGAGCGTGACCAATCTAACCGGCGAATTGTTGTAAATGGTTACAGGGAGTTCTTGAAAGCAAAGGGATTATCCGAGTATGATGAAACATGGATTCCTACTATATTCGACCATTATTTCAGACATCTGTACAAGATTATTCAGTTTGTAGATGCCCAAGGATTCTCTTTTGAAGAAGCGTATAAATATGTAGCGCTGTTGAGGGGCACATTATCACGCTATGAATTAGTGTGGATATACTATAATGCGTTGAATCCGGAGTTCCATAAATTCCAAGAGTTTATCGAGAAGTATAGTTTGCTGAAGAATTTGAGAGCAGATTTACTGACGAGATGTAAAGAGGTAAGCGATTATTATAGTTATTTATGCGTGAGTCCGCAGGATGTAAAGGATGCTACATTCTCCGCCAGGGACTTTGAATACTACCTGACAGACGACAAGCAGGATGCAGAAAAATACTATGTCACGGCCTTCTGGAAGGAAGAAGAAAAAGAGGAGGGGCTCGAATGGCTGAAGAGGTGGCGGTTGTATGTTGAAGACGCTAATGAGATGGCGGGGAAAGAACAAAGCGAGAAACGACAATGAAATAATTCATTATGGGCCCAAGGAAGAATAAATCCAGTTTCAAGCGCGATAGCCAAGGCCGCACTATACTTGGCTCTGCTAAAGAAATGGCGGAATGGGTAAAGTTGGGCTTTAAGGAGCAGGATTCTAATAATAGTCCTGACATACCCTTTAAGCGGCATTATATTGACCTTAGCAATTGTGTTCTCTATATTTCATACCCCGTTGGCAGCCTGGAACCAGTCTCCAGAATTTTTAATTTGTGCGATATGGTGGGGATAGTGCCGGGGATAGAGAGAATAGAGGGTGACCCAAATTATCTGTTTGAAGTTACAAAGGACATTCATTTTGATGGCTCTGAACTGTATGGGAACTTCTTCCATTATGTGAAATTTGATGGAATGGTACGGATGGATAATGTCACTGTACGCAGTAACTTCAGTTGCTTCAAGTGTCTGTTTCTGGACTACGTATATATGCAGCACATCCATATCACGGGTCGCTCTGATTTTGAACAGTGTGAATTTAGAAAGGGCCTTGTAATGAATGGGGCTGATGCGGACCTCTTCCACTTCAACAACTGCACTGTGAAAGAACGTCTCTGGCTATCTTCTGTAAAATTGAATAATCATCATATCTCTGGATATCATCAATCCATAGAGATTACAAACAGTGCGGTAGATAACCTCACTCTTTCAAAGGTTAATACTGATGGTCTGCCTGTTTATGTGGGAGATTCCACGGTATGCGGGATGCGTGCTGATAGTGTTTCCTTGAATAGTTCCTTGTGCTATAATTCCTGTTCCTTGGATGGTGTTATGACGGTCGTGATGGATGACGGCGGTCAGAGGAATATGATAAAAGAGTTGGTATTTCACAGTTGTGAGATGGATGCTCAGTATCATATAGAGAACACGAATCTTGAAAAGGTGGAATTCAATTTTAGCAAGATTGACGATAAGGGAAGATTGAGGCTCTCGCAGTGTGGCGTTAAAGACTTTACGGTTGGTTGCTCCTCAGTGTTTGGACAGATGGATGTATTGGAGAACAGGATTTCATCGATTTGTTTGGAAGGCACCTGTGTACAAGGATATCTTAACTTTCAGGGTAACGAAGTCGGGGACTATTCGGATAGACAGACTTTGCGATTGCTGAAGAATGAGGCTAAGAAGATCAATGATGATGTTGAGGCCACAAAACTGTATGCCAAAGAAATGAAGTTGCTTCTGGCAGATAAAGATATATCGTTGTGGGACAAGGCCTCGCTGAGGCTCAACAAATGGTTTAGTGGATTTGGAGAGAGTTGGGGCAGGGCGTTGCTGATGACATCTGCTTTGAGTATCGTATGTACGATACTGATGCTGGGTGTGGGCTCTTCGAAGTATGGGTTTAACCTGTCGGGAGAGTTTATGGGTGTTGGACAATATATTACAGCTTTGTTGGATAGTATCAATGTGTTCAGCATACCATTGTTTAGCGACACCATCAAAGAATATGGCCTGAATGTATTTGGACAGGTGCTATATTTCCTCATAAAGGTGATTGTGGCTTACGGCACATATCAATTTGTTGTAGCTTTCAGGAAGTATGGGAGGAATTGAAAATGCTTCAATCAAGAATGCAGAGACAAATACCAGAGAGGTTATCTCATTATACGAGTTTAGAGTCGTTGAAGAGTATCCTATCAGACGATGATGGAAATGGAATCTGTTTTTGGGCTTTCTCAAACAAGTGCAAGAACGATGACCAAGAGATAAGAATGGGGGAGTATATGCTCAATCGTGTAAAGGCAGCCCTTCCTTCCAAGTCTTCATTACTCTACGAATTCAGTGGTTATGAGAATACTGCATCTGTATCGTTCATGGAAGGCGATGTCAACCAACATATGCTTGATGTGTATGGTCGCTATAGACTTGAATTTGATCTGAGGGCACTTGGGATTGGTATTCTGACTGGCGGCCTTGTTGATTGTGAGTATGTATCAGAAAACGAATTGAAGGAGTATGCAGATGAATACTGCGAAATGATAAGCAGTACGCTGAGATCAATCCCCATCCTTCAGAAAAAATATGGAAAAACGTCAGCACAACCAATCAATAACCTTGTTCATTTTCTGATGATGGAAATGGATATAATGGCAAAGGTTATTAGTTTGAAGGAATTGAAATGGAGTCAGGAGAAGGAGTGGAGAAAGGTAATAGAGTTTAAGGGAGGGGCTGAGGTATTAGAGTTCAATCGGAAACCATATACCAAGTATTACCTTGATAAGACGCACTTGACTGGAATAACGGTGTTTTGTACGCCAGACTCTTTTGATAAGGCTCAAGATGATGCGAATGAGATAAAAGAGTATATTTCAAAGAGAGGGTATAGAGCAAAGGTGATGGTTGCGGTGTTTGAAGCATGAACAAGGATTAGACGAACTCTGCTGTGGTAAGGTCAAGGAATTACAAAGAAACGGTTACTTGCCTTAAAACGCTAAAGCTTTTATAAACACTGGCTTAGAATAAAATGTGACAGATGTTCCCGAAATGGATTTCGGTATCAAAAAATGTAAGCCAGATATGAGCGAGATAAAGAATATAGACTTGCAACGTTGATAACAGAATGTTCGAGAAGATGGTCGTAAAGAAGGACATTGGATTGTTGTTAAGAAATAAACTATCAAACGAAGACAATTTAAAGTTTAATATATGAACAAGACATTGAGAAACGTTCCGTTCTCGCCGCCGGATATGAGCGAGGTGGAGATTGAGCAGGTGGCTGAGGCCCTGCGTAGTGGTTGGATTACTACGGGCCCGAAGACGAAGGAGTTTGAACGGCAGATTGCCTCTTACGTAGGTACGAAGAGGGCGGTGTGCCTGAATTCGGCTACGGCTGCACTGGAGATGGCACTGCGCCTGGCGGGCGTGGGACCGGAGGACGAGGTGATCGTGCCGGCTTATACCTACACGGCATCGGCATCGGTGACACAGCACGTGGGCTGCCGGCTGGTGATGGTGGACTCGCAGAAGGACTGCGTGGAGATGGACTATGACAAGCTGGCGGAGGCCATCACAGAGCGGACGAAGGTGATCTGCCCGGTGGACCTGGGTGGCATCGTGTGCGACTTCGACAAGGTGTTTGCGGTGGTAGAGGCCAAGAAGGGGCTGTTCCGTCCGGCGAATGCAATCCAGAAGAAGTTGGGCCGGATTATCGTGGCGGCGGATGATGCGCACGCGTTTGGGGCTCAGTGGCACGGTAAGATGGCGGGGGCGATTGCGGACTTCTCGTCGTTCAGCTTCCACGCCGTGAAGAACCTGACGACTGCGGAAGGCGGTGCGATGGTGTGGAATCTGCCGTTCGGCGAGGAGAAGGTTGAGGCTTCGGAGTTGAAGGATTATATGCCTACGGTGCCTTTCATCGAGGGTGAGACGTGGGATGGTCTGCTTTACAGGATTTCGCAGCTTTTCTCGCTGCACGGGCAGAACAAGGATGCGCTGGCGAAGACGAAGCTGGGGGCGTGGGAGTATGACGTGATCGGCCCTTGGTACAAGTGTAATATGACCGATATCATGGCCGGCATCGGCCTGGCCCAACTCTCACGTTATCAGGGAATGCTGGAGCGCCGGCGCCACATTATCGGCGTGTACGACAATGCCTTGAAAGACCTGCCTGTGGCCGTTTTGAATCATTATGGACCTGATTTCGCTGGTAGTGGACACCTCTACATCACCAGGCTTCTTGGACGCTCTGATGCTGAACGCCGCGAAGTAATCGTGAAGATGGCTGAACGAGGCATCGCCTGCAACGTTCATTATAAGCCGCTTCCGATGATGACAGCATACAAGGCCCTTGGATTTGATATCAAAGATTACCCCAATGCTTATCATCTCTTCGAAAACGAAGTAACGCTTCCGTTGCATACGAGGTTGTCGGATGAAGATGTGGAGTACGTGATTTCAAACTACGTTGATATCATCAAAGGATAAGACGCAGGAAGCTTTTTTCGCTTTGCTTCAAGCCGGCCTCTGGGAAAAGAGTGTCCGGCTTTTGCCGTTTTCTCCAATAGACTTCGATGCTCTGTATAAGCTGGCCGAAGAACAGTCGGTTGTGGGGCTGATAGCGGCAGGACTTGAGCATGTTGAGGATCTGACTCTGGAGAAGCGCCAGGTCATGCCATTCATGAAAAGAATCATTACTCTGGAGAGCCGAAACGCCTCGATGAATGGTTTTATTGCAAGTCTTTATACAAAGATGCGCGAGGCTGGAATCGAGGCATTGTTGGTAAAAGGGCAGGGGATTGCTCAATGTTACGAAAGGCCGATGTGGAGAGCTGCTGGCGATGTGGATCTGCTATTTGATGCCGAGAATTATGAGAAGGCAAAAGCGTTTCTCATTCCCATGGCTTCGTCGGTGGATATCGAGGAAGTCCCCCAAATGCATCTCGGGATGAAGATAGACTCCTGGACCGTAGAATTGCATGGAACGCTTCACTGTGGACTTTCTCGTTTTATGAATGGGAAAGTCGATCAAGTCCAAAAGGAGTTATTCCGAAACCGGGATTTTAGGATTTGGCATGATGGGGAGACTGACATCCTCCTTCCTGGCGAAACAAGGGATTCGATCTTCATCTTTACCCATATTCTCCAACATTTTTACCGTGGCGGAATCGGGGTTCGGCAAATCTGCGATTGGACACGCCTTCTATGGACTTACCGCGATTCCATCGACAGAACCCTGCTCGAACAACGCATCACCCAGATGCGCCTGATGACCGAATGGAAATCCTTCGCCGCCTTCGCCGTCGACTATCTCGGCATGCCCGTTGAGGCAATGCCCCTCTACGATCCCGCTCCCCGCTGGCAACGCAAAGCCCGCCGCATCAACACCTACATCCTCGAAGTCGGCAACTTCGGCCACAACCGCGCCTCCAGCTATACCAATCGCACCACCTACCTCTCCCGCAAAACCCTCTCCTTCCACTACCGCCTCACCGACTTCCTCCGCCACCTGGCCATCGCTCCCCGTACTTCGCTGACGGTTTTTGGAAGGACGTTGGTGATTGGAATGAAGGCGGTGGGGAAGGGGGAATAGATTAAGCAATTAGTGGTTTATATAATATGTCGATTAACGACTAACGCATTATAGAATATGAATTATCGTATCATTAATAATTCAATAGGCAATCACTGTGATGAGGTAAAGCAATTGTTTTCGAGTAGTACCGATATCTTAATTGCTAGCCCTTTCATTACAATCGAGGCAATCAATGCAATTCAGAACAGCCTTCCTAAACAACTTGGGTCTATCGCTCTGGTGACTACTATGAAGCCGAAGGATGGTGATCAACAACAGAAAGTGCCTGTCTTGTTGGACTTTTACTCTAAATTAAAGAATAGAACGTCGTCTCTTAATGTGTATGTGGATAACAGTCTGCATGGGAAGATTTATATAGGCCGCAATGGTAAGCGGTTTTTAGGGGCTATTATTTCTTCAGCAAACTTCACGGGTAATGGTCTTAGCCGTAATCATGAGTGGGGCGTTATTATCGATGATCCTAAAGAGATTCAGAAGATGCACAATCAGATTATGAAGGATCAAGAAAGAGCTATCGATCAAGTGACTTTAGTGAATATGGAGAAATGGATGCAAAAAAATAAGTTGCCAGTTCAACATAAGCCCCAAAATGACCTTAATATACTCGAGATAGTATCTCCATCACATAGTAAAAAAGGAGCCGTAACATATTGGCTGAAGCCTTACGGAACTTTGAAATCTCCTGTTATAGATGTAGAAAAGTTTGATACGGATCCCTTTAGGGTCACATTTGCCAAAGGCGTGAATAATATAAAAGAAGGCGATATCCTTATAGTCTATGCAGTAGGTTCAAGGAAGATTCTTTCATTGTTTGTGGCAACTAACGATCATGGAAAACTCAAATCATTTGCTCATCCCGAAGAGCAGCGCTGGCCGTATTATGTTACAAGCGATAATCTGACTCCATTGTACGGAGCAAAATGGGCATCACTGGATATTACGCTTGATGATCTGAAGGATGCATTTCTTAATCAGAATCCCCAAAAAGAAGTACGCCCGGGTTCTCAAAATTTTGAAGTTATGAAGAGGGGTTTGGATCGGCTCAAACTTACAAGAGAATTCGCAGAGTTTGTCATAGAGGCGGTACTAAAGCAAAACAAGTAACTTTCTTCATTAGTATGGTGGTACTGCTATTATAGATGTGTTATGGGAGAACGAGTTGCCTCAATTCTAGGTGCCGGAGCTGTTCTTGGGATCGACTTTGACGGCCTGAATGTTCCATAAAACAAGCTACAATTTTTTTTCAAACAAACGTCTAATCATAAAAATGAACGACTTCGCGCTCTCTCTCTTACTCCTCGGTGCCCTCTCAACTGGCACCCAGCTTCCCTTTTGGGCCGGCGCTAACCAATTCGGCCTGATGCCGGAAGGGAGTGGGGGATTGGCGCTATTGCGAGCAGGGACGGAGTATGATGCGACTAAGGAGTTCCAGTGGAAGTGGGGTGTGTCTTTAGCGGGGCAGTATGACTCGCGCAACGTGCCGGAGAAGGCGGCGGATTTCAGCGCAATGGTCGATGAGTTGTATGCGAGCGCCCGGTGGAAAGCGTTACGGCTTGATGCGGGCATGAAGCACGTGGATATCGACTTTCTGGGTGCAGGGATGCCGTCTTTAGGCTCGATGTCGACCACGGGCGGGCATATCGTCTGGAGCGGCAATGCGCGGACCATGCCGGGTTACTTGATCACCCTCGATCCGGTGGCGGTGCCGTTTACGCATCAGGTACTCTGGATCCACGGCGCGTTTGGCGACTATAAGATGCTCGACAAGCGGACGGTGTCCGGGCCTTTGGTGCACCGCACAAAGATATTCGTCCTGCTGAAGATTCTGCCGCAGTTCGATTTCCAGCTAGGGCTCGATCACGTGGCGCTATGGGGCGGTACCGATCCGGCCACGGGGCAGCCCATAATGCCCGTGACGCTCGACAACTATTTCCGCGTCATCACCGGGCGGCACGCATCGAGTTCAGGCACGCTCAGCGACCAGTTGAACACAATCGGCGACCACCTCGGCGGATTCGTCTGCCGCCTCGACTGGCGTGGCGACGGCTGGAAAGCGGCCTTTCAGCGCGACGTGCCGTATGAAGACGGCTCCGGCATGCTCGGCATCCAGAACTGGCCCGACGGCGTCTACACCTTCTGGTTCGGCTCCGACAACAAAGACCGCTGGGTCTCCGACATCCTTTATGAGTTCCAGTACACCAAGAAACAGTCCGGCACCTACGAATGCCGCCCCACAACCCCCGAAGAACAAGCCCACCTCGACCCCAAAGACGAATACCACTACTACTACCACGTCTACGGTGGCCTCGACAACTACTTCAACGGCGCCTACTCCGGCTGGACCCACTATGGCCGCACCATCGGCAACCCCCTCTTCTCCCCGAAAGGCACCCACGACGCAACCTGGACCGGCCATGGCCTCGGCCGTTCCGGCGCCTCCGCCTCCGCCTCCGCCTCCGCTTCCGCCTCCGGCTCCGGCTCCGGCTCCCCCAGCATCGAAAACAACCGCATAAAAGCCCACCACCTCAGCCTCTCCGGCCGCGCCTTCCACAAACTGCCCTACAAACTGATGCTGACCTATAGCCAGAACTACGGCATCTACAGCTATCCCTACATCGGCCCATCCCAAGCCGGCCAACCCTGGGGCACCGTCAAAGAAACCCCTCTCCACCAAATCTCCGCCGCCTTCGTCGGCGAAGTCCCCCTCGCCTCGGTTGGCCTCTTGTCCTCGCAGTCGTTCCTCCGCCAGCTTACCCTGACATATGGTTTGTTCGCAGATAGGGGACAACTGCTGCCGGATGCTTTTGGGGTAAGTGTGGGGTTGAGGTGGGATTGGAAGGTGAGATAGAAGATGTTTAATATTGCCATCTCTGTCAAACCAAGATAGGAGCAGAGAGACTGATTACAATCAACGATCACAATATGTAGATACATCCTGAGAACTATCGCTGATGCACTAGAAGCAACAGGTCGAATAAAGAAGACATCGGTTTCTTAAAGCCGATAATCTCAATGCGAGTTGTGCCATAACCCTACGGGTTATGGCACAACTCGTTTTCTTATCATACTTGCACAAAAACAGCAAATATTGCGATTGGTATTGTTGATTTCTAAAATCTATTTTGAATTATTGCTGTTTTTGTGTATATTTGCGTTGTAAAATTAAACGGAGCGAATTATGGCAAATTGTCACAACTTATTTCAGGAGTTCAATGACGAACTCACAATTTTGTCAAGTAAGAGAGACAAGATGACTACTTCCCGCGACAACTTGCGGGAGAAGATAAAGAACTATTTCTCGGAGCATCATCCAGACTACGCCCCATCCTTCTATACACAAGGGTCTTATAAATTAGGTACGTGCATACGCACGAAGGATGACCTTTGCGATTTGGATGACGGCGTGTATTTCAAGTCTAACCCTGATGGCGTAACGGGTGCTACGCTTCAGGGGTGGGTAATGGACGCTGTTGATGGTTTAACCGACACCTCGCCCAAGCACAAGAACAAATGCATACGTGTGGACTACCAGGCGGGCTACAATATCGATCTGCCCGTTATGGTATTCGATGGAGAGGTGGACGCGCATCCTCAACTGGCTGTGCGGGACGGGGAGTTCCAGGAAGATGACCCCAAGGAGTTTGTCGATTACTACAAGGCACACAAAACGCCACAGAAGAATCGGATGGTTCGTTACCTCAAAGCCTGGTGCGACAATGTTCGGGATTCTATGCCCAGCGGTTTGTCTATGACGGTTATGACATTGAACCATTACCAGTATAATGACAAGGATGATGTAGCCCTGAAGTTCTTGCTCATTGAAATGGAGAATGCACTAAAGAGGAGTTTTACTTGTATTATGCCCACTACGCCCGGTGATGACCTATTCGCGGGGTATTCTGAAGCAAAGAAGCAGAAGATTCTGGATAGGATCCACACTTTCGTAGAGGATGCAAAGGCAGCAATTAATGAGCCCAACCAGTTGAAGGCTGGTAAGCTTTGGCGTAAACATCTGGGAGACCGCTTCCCTATGGGGGAGGACAAGGATGAAGACAACGCGGCTAAGGCAACTGTTCTCCGTTCAGTTATTGGTACATCCACACCTTATTGGAAATAGCAGCGGTGGCCAGGAGTCTTTTCGAACAAAACCTGCCTGCTGCAGTTGCGGCTTACCCCAATCTGCAAATCGTCGGCGAGCCGGGACACCAGTATCTTCGCGGGATACTAGATGTCCCGGACGGCGCTGGCGGAGTGGCGTATTCGTATCTGGTAGAAATCAAACCTGTCGCCCACTTCCCCTACCGTTATCCCATCGTATTTGAGGTTGGGGGAGATATTCCCGTCGGTGCAGACCACCACAAGTATCCCGACAAGCACCTCTGCTTGGGCGTTGATGCAGAGGAAATAATCCAATGCCATAAGGGGCTCTCTCTTGTTGAGTTCATCGAGAAAGTGCTGATCCCGCATCTGGCAAATCAGCACTATCGCCATATTACGGGAGCGTATCTGCAGGAATATGCTCACGGCAATGACGGCGTCCGCCAATACTACGAAAAACTAGTGGGGACATCAGATATGGTTGTTTGGGTCGCTTTATTTCGAGCAGCATTTGGTAATCGTATCGAAAGGAACGCCCCATGCTGCTGCGGAAGCGGTCAGAAGTTTAAACGATGCCATGAACGAGTTGTGCAGACTATGCAACTAATCGGGAAAGAACAAACTGAGAAAGACTTTAAAGACTTGAAGATACTATGATGAAAAGAAGATTATTCATTGGTTCCTCAGGTGAGCACGTTGGAACCTGCAATTTAATAAAAAACGCCATTGATGCATCTTGCGCGGACTGGCTGGATGTCGATATTTGGAAAGGAAGTGGAGTGTTCAAATTGAATAGCGGCACACTTGAAGTACTGGCGCGCGCTGCAAGAGAGTTTGACTACGGCGTATTCATTGCTGCCAAAGATGATATGCTATTCACACGAGGGCGCCATAAAAGAGTAACTCGGGATAACGTAATCTTTGAGGCCGGCCTTTTCATGGGAGGACTTGGTTTGAACCGTACATTTATCGTCGCATCTTCAAAGGTCAAACTACCTAGTGATTTCGACGGCGCGACGGTTATTATGTACAGCGGCAAGAATCCGGGGAAAGAGGATCTGGAGAAACTGGTTAATGCCTTGAAGAGGACAAAAGAGCATTATCGAATGGATCATATGTTCTCCACGTCATTGGCGTATGGCTATTATGAAGGTTTTGTTAAACCCATTATGCGCACTTTGTCCGGCGAAGGAGAAGCTGGACTATCAATCGTTGTCCCGTATAATGTCTCTGAATTACATGATCGAATACAGCGCCATAGGGCGAAAACTGGAGCAACGGAAGTCAGGAAGAATGGTAGGCTTATTCATCTCGTCCAGGATGAGGACTGTCAAAGCTATTGGGATATCCCCCGAAGTTTGAGAACACTTGTAGGTCTGGTTGAATATAGTAAGCACAAGTCCGAATTCGGAAAAGACACGGATTGGAATATGTGGATGGGACGGGAATTGAATAACTTTTGTGATGTCTTGAAGACGCTTTTAGATGAAGAGGGACTTTTTGGTGAAAAAGTCCACATTTTCAGATTATAAATCCGATTTTTGCGCTTAGTATGCAAAAACCGGGAATAAAATTAGCCTTATTCTATATTTCTTCATATTTTTGCAAAAGCATTTTACCGATTATACCCATGATACAGGAAATAAAAGCTCAAAACTTCAAATCCTTCAAGGACGAAATAATACTCAGCTTCGAGGCCACGCGCGATGAGATGTTTGAGGACTATCAAGTGGTCGAAGTGGCTCCAGGAATGCGGTTGCTCCGTTTCGCTCTAGTCTACGGCGCCAATGCGTCTGGCAAATCCAATTTGCTGGAAATAATCGATTTCCTCCGAATGTTCTGGTTCAATAAGCCGGACGATATGGACGAATCAACAGGAACTATCCCGTTCAAGCTGGATCGCGAGACGCCCAATCAGCCCTCTCGTTTTGAGATAAAGTTTTATGTGGATGCCATTCGCTACTGGTATATTCTGGAATTGGATGAACGCCGCGTTTATACCGAAAAGTTATATTATTATAAGTCCGTGCAGCCCACGTTGCTTTTCTCCAGGGAGTGGAAGGAAGGTAAGTCGGTGATTAATATCAATGCTACCATCCTGAAGGTCAGTAAGGCGGCCCAGGAAGAAATCTCACTGAGATGTCTCCCGAATATGTCATTCTTTGCGGCAAGAAACCAGGTAAACCTTGCCATCCCTGAAATCGATGCGGCGAAAGACTGGATGAGAGAAAAGATTCTGCCCAACATAACTCCCGATACGCAGATGTTTATGTATGCAAGCGAGCGTATGGCCAAGGATGCCAAGCTTCGGGACTATATGCTGGATTTTGTCCATCGGGCTGATTTCAACATCACTGGCGTTAAGAGTAATATCATTAAAGAACAGATGTCGCCCGAATTGGTCAATTACTTGATGGCAAACGAGAATATCCCTGCCTCAGAGAAGGACCGGCTGCTGAAGGACCAATCTTACGAGACCGTTGAAACTTCCTTCGAGCATACTGTCCATAACGAGAGGGGGGAAGAGAAATATGTACTTCCTACTGAACTGCAGTCCGACGGTACCAGAAGGACCATTGGCGTTGAGGCTGCTATTTACAGTGCTTTGGAGAAAGAAGCCTTCCTGCATATCGATGAGGTGGAAGCATCTTTGCATCCTGAGCTTGTAGAGTTTATCCTTCAGCGTTTCCTGTCTACGAAGAACCGTTCTCAATTGCTGGTGACAACACACTATGATCCGCTACTTAATACGGCTGATGATTTGATTCGTCGTGATTCCGTCTGGTTTACCGACAAGAAAGAATCCGGTGCCACTATCGTATACTCTCTGGTTGAGTTCAAGGGGCTCAAGCGCATCGCTTCGCTTCAGAAAGCATATCGCAACGGTCTTTTCGGAGCCCTGCCTAACATTAAAGGATAGTCCCGATGGCAAGAAAGGTAAGCACCAGACAATCAAATGCTCCGATTCCGGTAGTCATTGGCGCTGGAATCACGGAGCAATGGTACTTCTACCATCTCCATGATATCCTCAATGTCCAGCTACGTATCCGCCCCCGCTACTTCGGCTCAGAAAATATCCACCAGCTGGACAAGAAGATTGCCCGGGTTATCAACGAAGGAGCTATGGCCATCTGTGTCTTTGATGCCGATACGGCTCAGGTCGATGATGTTCAGCGTCAACGCATAGCTGCATTGAAAGCTAAGTATGCCGACAAGAAGAATGTCATCCTCTGTGACAGCTTGCCCTCAATCGAATTCTGGTTTCTCATTCATTACCTTGACACCAGCAGGCATTTTCCCAATGCCCACGCAGTCGAACGCGAACTCCGGAACTTCATTGCACAGTATGAGAAGACAGAACCCTTCTTAAAAAACCGCAAGTGGGTCGAAGATCTTGTCGCGGACGGCAAACTCGATATGGCTATCACCCGCGCCAAGCACTACGAATCCGCAGGAGGTTCTTACTCCAATATCTACAAAGCAATCGAGCAAATAAAAGATAATCAATCATATTGAAATCAAAAAATGTCAAAGTGGATTTATAATAGAAGCGGCAGAGCGGTGGCTCTGGACTGCGAGGATTGTGTGTATGATTCAAATGGCTATTTCCGGTTATGGATTTGTGGAAATAATCTTTATAATATGAACGGCCATCATGTCGGATGGGTAGAAGGAGGTGTTTTCTACGATAGTGATAACCGTGTGCTTGGTTTTACGCGTGACCATTCTAAATCCCTTCCATCAACTCCGGGGATTTGTGAAACCCCCGGTTATCCAGGAATGAGTGGCCGACCTGGACGTCCAGGATTCTCCGGTATGCCCGTACGCCCTGGATACAGCGGATGGTCTGGCGTTCTATTGGAGGACTACCTGAAGATGCAATAATACAATCGAGATTTTAGCTATATGTGGACGGTAATTTGGGTTTTCCCCAGGTAATAGAAGAAGAGGCCACTCTGGTGGGTCTGATGCAAAGGTAGGCAAACATCTGGTTAAAGCATTTTTTCGAGCATCCTTTTCATTTCTTTTAAGCTATCAGACGGGCCGGTCATATTGATGAGTAGGCTTTGTGGTAGATTCGGTTACTAGGGTAGAGCAAAGAGCGTTGTCCTTTGTTATTTCTTACAATTTGGTATAATTTGCTGAATGATAAGCATATATAAAATTGCCAATACGGCGGGGCGTGCCCGATTATCTGACAATGTGTTATAAGAGAGAGACGGCGATGTGAATCCATAATTGGGGCTGGTGCTTAAGCATCGGCCTTTTTTTTCGGACATCATCCTGTTTTGCGCTGCAGTTATAAAATAGTATATTTGTATGTTTTATTACATCGTTATTGGATGTAATTGAAACGATCGGTCCCTGGAGACCATTTATGGATGTAGAAAGGCCCAGTGTGTAGAAGTATATTTGCCGGACCGTGGCTGATGTGCTGTATTCTACAGCGCAGAAGTGTTTTATTATAATGGGCCGGCGCCAACCAATTCGGCCTAATGCTGGAGGGGAGTGGGGGATTAGCACTATTGCTTGCCGGGACGGAGTATGATGCAACGAAGGAGTATCAGTGGAAACAGGGCGTGTCACTAGCGGAGCAGGTCCACAGAATGAATATTGGGCTATCTGCATCCATTCTGTGGCCACAAATCCAGCGAATTCGCCCGAATCCGGGACACAGAATGGATAAAAACGGCTGAATGTTCATTCTGTGGCCAGCCAAAGAATCATTCATCAAAGATGAAATTAAAGTGGTTATTCGATAGAACCGTCTCGCTCGCAGGCTTGCTGCTGCTATGGCCAGTAATGGCCGTGGTAGCAATCCTGATCAAGATACGGATGCCCGGCGGCCCTGTCTTTTTTGTGCAGGACAGGGTCGGCCGGGGTGGCCGACTGTTCAAGTTCCACAAGTTCCGCACGATGACGATGGCGCACCACGGCTCGTCGGTAACCGTCGCCGGCGACAGCCGGATCACGCCGCTGGGCGCTAAACTGCGCCACACGAAACTCGACGAACTGCCGAGCCTCTGGGATGTCTTTCGCGGAAAGATGAGTTTCGTGGGGCCTCGCCCCGATGTCCCTGGTTATGCCGATAAGCTGACGGGCGATGACCGCGATGTGCTGAAGCTTCGTCCCGGGATCACCGGTCCGGCGACTTTGAAGTATCGTCTCGAGGACGAGATGATTGCGGAGTATGTGGCCGCCCGCCGCGCGGATGGGGATCCGCGCGAGCCGCAGGAAATTGCCATTGAGTACAACGATACCGTGATTTTTCCCGATAAAGTCCGATTAAATTGTTATTATTGCAGACACTATTCCTTCGTGAAG
>JAEEGI010012022.1_pt1 | contig 18573 bp, 22 predicted proteins | sample 8958751 | NCBI WGS metagenome assembly JAEEGI01 (sample SAMN16246545, study PRJNA631951) | gut metagenome | biome: gut microbiome; feature: rumen; material: KS-attached | host: Bos | place: Iran: Karaj | collected 2018-10 | reverse complement strand
AAAAGCAAAATAAAACGGAATAAAAAAGTTAACATAAGACCTTTCTTGCAATCATACATTTTCATTAATCTTCAATCTTTTTTACATTAATATTGGTAAGATTTTTTACAGCACAATTTTGTTTTGTCAAATATTTACGATGTCTGTGTTTTGTGATAATAATTTATAAAATGGAGTTATATCGCTGAGTATCAACAATTATGTAATAGTGTTTTTAGAAAACATTTTTGTTTGAAATGTAAAATATTTAAAAGTCGTTAATGATATACAAAATGTTACAAATAATTTGGTGCTTTGAAAAATATTTCATACATTTGCAGTCCATCCGTTGATTGTTTTATCAGGATCACATACCGAGACCATTAATGTTAACCTGATACTATATACAAAAAAGAGAGGCGTCTCTTTCCCCACTAACAGAGGGGAGCGAACCTGTGTTCAGGCCCGCTCCCCTTCTTATTTTCCAGCAAAGACATCAGTTCACCCGAAGCGTTTCACCGCCGCATAATAGGTATCGAGACTGCCGATATCAAACCGTCCAGCTGACATTGGCCAGGCATGCATGGTCGTATGCTCCACCATATAGTGTGCCAAGTTGCCTGGAGCATCCTTGCCGCAACCATTCTCCACAGCATGTCTGATCAAGTCCAGATCCTTCTTCAGATAAATATAGAATGGCGGCACGGCCCAATGGCTCTTCGGCACCTGAGGCTTCTCCTCCATACCGAGCACACGGTTATTGGCATCGAGTTCGACGACACCAGTGCGCTGCAGTTTCTCTATGCTCGGCTCCTCATGACACATGATACAACTCGTCCCCTTCTCTTTCGCAAAGTCCACAAACTCCTGAAAACTGAAGAACAACAAATTATCCGCCGCCACCACCATTATATCATCATCAATGTTCAGTTTATCAATGGCGAAGAGTAAGTCGCAGACGGCTCCTAATCTCGTCTCGTTCGTCTCCGTCCCGTCATCCACCACGATAAATCTATCACTGGGGCCAGGCCCCGGTGATAGGTTTGGCTGGAACCTATCAGTGGGGCCTGGCCCCAGCGATAGGTTTTCCACCCATTTCTCGAAGATTGGCGCGAACTTGTGGTTCGTCACAATAATGTGTTGGTCTATCTCCGGAATCCGGTCAATATCCTCGATCATCCGGTCCAGAATACTCTTCTCACCGATTTTCAGGAGGGGTTTTGGAAAGTTTTTCGTCAACTCCCCCAGCCTCGTGGCATAACCTGCTGCAATAACGATATTCTTCATATTCCTACAATTTTGGTGGCGAAGTTACGAAATTTAAGTGAAAAGTGAATAGAAAATAGTGAAAAATTTGCTACCACACGGATAAATTATGCATTATGCATGATTAATTATGAATTATTTTGTACCTTTGCACCATCCGATTGATGATCATTACAGCAAATTCAAAGTTATGCAGTATCATATTTTCTCACCCTATCGCGTTTGCCCACTTGGAGCACATGTCGACCATCAGCATGGTCTGGTCACAGGTTTCGCTATCGACAAAGGTGTCGACCTCTGGTTCGATATCAACGACCAATCCCACGTTCATCTGGAAAGTAAGACCTTCGAGGGTGTTGTCGATTTTGATCTCGATGCACCTACACAAGTCAAGGAGCGCCACTGGGGCGACTATGCCCGAGGCGCCAAATATGCCCTCCGCAAACGCTTCGAGCTGAAACGCGGCATCACGGGTGTCATCCAGGGTTCTCTCCCCGTAGGAGGCCTCAGTTCTTCAGCAGCCGTACTGATCGCCTACGTGATGGCTTTTGCCAAAGCGAATGACATCACCCTCCAACCCTTCGAAGTGGTCAAAATCGCTTCCGAGGCAGAGCGCGAATACATCGGTCTCAGCAATGGCCTCCTCGACCAGGCCTGTATCGCACTGGGCAAGAAGGATGGTCTGCTCTTCCTCGATTGCGACTCCAACGACTGGCGCATTATCAAACGCCATCCTGATATGCCCGATTTCGAAATTGGCATCTTCTTCAGCGGATTAACGCGCTCGCTGGTCAACTCCGATTACAACCTGCGCGTCTACGAGTGCAAGACAGCCGCCTGGAATATGCTGGCCTATACCGAACAGCCCCTGAAAACCTTCGATAAGACTTTTTTGCGCGATATTCCCAAGGCTACCTTCGAGAAGACGCGCATCGCCATGCCAGCACGTTTTGCCCGTCGCGCAGAGCATTTTTATTCTGAATACCGTCGTGTGCGTCAGGGTGTCACGGCCTGGGAGACGGGTAATCTGAAACTCTTTGGAAAACTCAGCTTCGACTCATGCGAGAGCTCCATCCATAATTACGAGTGTGGTTCCCCCGAGCTCATCGCCATCTACGACATCATGCGCTCCCTCCCCGGAGTCTATGGCGGACGCTTCTCCGGTGCCGGCTTCAAAGGCGCCTGCATCGCCCTGGTCGATCCGGCCCATAAGGATGAGATCCAGAGGGTGCTAACGGAAAAATATCTGGAGCAGTTCCCCGAGTATGAAAAGACGTTCCAAGTCTACTGGGTCCGCCCCGACAACGGTGCCCGATTCATCGATTAAAATAGTAACATTATGCAACATATAGATTTAAACAACAAGACCATCTTGGTCACTGGTGCCGCTGGCTTCATCGGCTCCAACCTCGTCAAGCGCCTACTCAACGATTTCTCAGGCATCACCGTTGTCGGCATCGACAACATGAATGACTACTATGACGTAAGTCTAAAAGAGTCCCGTCTCAAAGAGCTGCAAAACCTATCACTGGGGCCAGGCCCGGGTGATAGGTCCACTCAAAACCTATCACCCGGGCCTGGCCCCAGTGATAGGTTTTGGACTTTTGTCAAGGGCGATATTGCCGACAAGCCCACGATCGACAGGCTGTTTGAGCTATACAAGTTCGACGTCGTTGTCAACCTCGCTGCCCAGGCCGGTGTGCGCTATAGCATCACCAACCCCGATGCGTATATACAGAGCAACCTCATCGGGTTCTATAACATCCTTGAAGCCTGCCGCCATTCCAACGAAATTGTCAATTCTCAATTGTCAACTGTCAATTATAAGGGTGTCCAGCATTTGATCTACGCCTCAAGCTCAAGCGTCTATGGCGGCAATAAGAAGGTGCCTTTCTCGACGGACGACCGCGTAGACAATCCTGTATCGCTTTACGCTGCGACAAAGAAGTCCAACGAGCTCATGGCCCACTGCTATTCCAAGCTCTACGATATTCCCTCTACTGGCCTGCGCTTCTTCACCGTCTATGGTCCTGCAGGCCGTCCAGACATGGCCTATTTCGGTTTCACCAACAAACTCTTAAAGGGCGAAACCATCCAAATCTACAACTACGGCAACTGTCGCCGCGACTTCACCTATGTCGATGACATTGTCGAGGGAATCGTCCGCGTGATGCAGGGCGCCCCCGAGCGCAAAAAGGGCGACGATGGACTCCCCATCCCACCCTATGCCGTCTATAACATCGGTGGTGGCCAACCCGAAAACCTCCTCGACTTTGTCACCATCCTCCAGGAGGAACTCGTCCGTGCAGGCGTCCTCCCGCAGGACTTCGATTTCGAGGCCCACAAACAACTGGTTCCCATGCAACCCGGTGATGTCCCCACCACCTATGCCGATGCCACTGCCCTCGAACGTGACTACGGTTTCACCCCCAAGATCACACTTAGAGAGGGACTGAGGAAGTTTGCAATCTGGTACAAGGAGTATTATAACCCAGGCTTATAACCTATCGCTGGGGCCAGGCCCGGATGATAGGTCCACCCAAAACCTATCACCCGGGCCTGGCCCCAGTGATAGGTTTTAGGCATTTTGCACGATAGAGTACCCAAGAGACGTAATCCGCGACAACAGGCGGATACTCGCTCCAAAATCCTTGGCAGCTTTAAGGATTTCATTTCGCCGCGACTTCTCATAGAGAGCGAGGTCAGCAGCGCGGTTTAATCCATAATTCGACGAAAGGAAAGCCCTCACCACCTCCTCAGAGACACCCCCGCTCCGACTATCGTAATCCATCACCTTCAGAGCCTTTGACAATGGCGTGTTTACCTGTTCACGCAAGTCCTCCAACGGAAATCTCTGCAAGACCGCCCCAACAGCACAAATCGAAGACACACGCCTCGGATTCCCAGTGAACTCCCGCCAACTGCTCCATTCATACGATTCCACGTTGTCACACAGCCCGCCGGCAATCGGATTCTGGTGGATATACCTGATCAGTATCAGAAAATACCCCGCATCGTTCACCGGCTCGCTCTTGTACCGATCCTGGAAAAGATGCCCGAAATGCCCATACTTGTCATTGTAGTACCTCGCAAAACGCGATGCAACATCCCTCAGAACAGCAGCCAGCCCCTCAGCTTTCTCCTGAATCAGAAGATGGACATGGTTGGGCATCAGGCAGTAAGAATAGATTGTACAACGAGGGGGCAACGGCCGCCTGAGCTGATCGTGAGGCTGAACCACGTCCTTGAGGATAAACACGAACTTACGATAGTCATCATCGTCTTCGAAAATCGTCTGACGATTGATACCGCGGAGCATCACGTGATGGATGCCAGTTGAGCTTTGTTGTCTGAGTTGTCTTGTCATAGTTTCTTAGAATTACTGATAACTGCTGCAAAGTTAATCATTTTCCCCGAAACCACCAAATTTTTCCTCAAAAACCTATCAGTGGGGCCTGGCCCCAGCGATAGATTTTTTCTCAATTCCCGATATAACATTTCCGATTTTCCCATACTTATAAGTAGAAAGTTGAATCAAAAACATCGTAAGTATGACACCCACTATGGCGACTTAAAAAAATAAAAAACATGAAGATTATAGATAACAAGAAAGACTATTACGACTACCTTGCAGGTATTCTTGGAGTTGACGACCTGGTAGTTTACGACCGAAGAGGGTCTGTAGTTCTTGGCTCAGAAAACAATATGCCGTATGAAATGCAATATTTCTTTAGCCATAAGATTCTATCTTTCGATAAACCCTTGGAAGATAGGCGCTACTGGCACTTGAAGAGTATCATTAAGCGACGTGAGACAGAGACTGTGAAGCATTCATATAGTAAGACTTGGAAAGAGGGCGAGATCTATCACTTTGTCCTTGAGGTGGGCTACACCCACTATCGCTTCGAGGTGGAACGCTGGCTCGAAGAGAATCTTTCACCGACTCACGTTCCGATGTCCAGAAGCTAGAATCTGCCGGTTTCGACAAGAAAACAAGTTTTAGAAATATCAAATAAACTATGCAAGATCTCAAAATTCAAAACAAACCGAAAAACCTACGGGCGGGTTGCCATTTCTACAACGAGAAGATGGAGTTCGATGTGTATAATGGTGAGGCACTTAATGATAACGCCATCAGATACCTCATCCCGCTGAACAAGCACATCCTTGAGCCGCTGGGATTCGAGGCGGTATGTGATGATTACACCTCCAAAATGTACTTCCAACGCGACATTGAAGGCTATCGCGTCAGAACCATTCCTTTAGGAGCCAGAATTATCATCATCGACTTAAAGTATCTCCACACGCTGGTGGATGCAAATGGAGAGAGCCTAAATGAGTTGGAGAACTTCTTCCATGCCCTCGGAATCCCTTACGAGAGTATTTTCACCAAAGAAGCGCTCGATAACATCAACGCATTCGGCCAACAATACTATGAGTACTACGAGGAACAGGAAAAGTCCTTCAAACAATTTAATGCAAGATTTGGCAAGATAACAAGTAATAGAAAACGTAAAAAGAAATAAAGCAATATGAGAAAATCATGTTTAAAGCCCGACAAGGAGTTTATCGAAGAGTTGTGCAACAAGTATGGCGATGATGTTCGAAATGCGGTTACGGACGCCATCATTTCAAAAAAAACAAAGTGTAGAACCATCAAAACAACAAATAGAATATGCCCCAAATCTATAAAGAAAATCTAATAGACAAACTCGACGAGATAGGAATGCTGTATTTCGTGATAGGGTCCCTGTTCAGCGCAGAGACCCTGGTGGATGTGGAATCCTGCGAAGCATCCCTGAAAGGCGTTGAGATGCTTAGGGCCGAATTACCAACGTCGAAATACAAAGACGACCCGAAGATTAAGAAGTTTCTCGACGAAGCCCTCACCACCTTTGGATACACCCACATCTCCACTTCCGACATCCGACTGTTTTACCTAATCTGCTAGCAACCACGACCATATCGATCAATTTTAACCGTTCATAAACTAATTTTTAATCGAAATATTTGGCTCTTAGAGAAAGTTTATGTACCTTTGCAGCCATATGGAAGAGATAATGGATATAAAATCAATGCCTACAGTGCAAATAATACAGGCATTAGGCAAGAGATTCAGGGAGTATCGGATTGCAGCAAGAATGACGCAAAAAGAAGTCGCTGAACAATCTGGAGTAAGCCTTCTGACTATCAGACGGTTTGAACAGGGTTATTCATATGACATCAAACTTGGCAATCTCATAGCACTTTTGAAGGCTATTGACTTTGCTGATGGAATCGCTGATATTCTCCCTGAATTTCCTGTCTCGCCGTATGCACTAGCCAGACAAGATGCAAACAAGCCAAAAAGAGTAAGACATGGACAACAACATTAAAGTAACAATATGGGGCAAAGAGGTTGGCCGCCTCACATGGGACGCAAGCAGAAAGCGTTCCGTCTTTGAGTATGCTCCGAACTTTCTCAAAGGAGAACTCGACATTGCCCCTTTGACGGCATCAATTTATGACCGCAGAAACAGACTTCCCTTTTACGGTGAAGCAAACAATGGGGTGTTTTACGGTCTTCCAGCTTTCATCAGCGACAGTCTTCCCGGGAAATGGGGAGATACCGTTTTCTCCGCCTGGGCCTCTGCAAACAATCTCGACGAAGATCATCTGACTGCAGTCGACAAGCTATCCTTCATTGGTAAACGAGGGATGGGAGCCTTAGAATTTGAGCCCTCTCAGGAAATTGGAACAGGCGAAATGAGTCTTGAACTCGATCAACTGTATCGTAAGGCGCAAGAGATTCTGGAGCAAAGAGAGGAAACTGTTATTGCTGGCAAAGACATTACACTAGAAAGCTTATATGAAGTAGGAACATCAGCAGGAGGCCAGCATACCAAAGCCATCATTGCGCGGAATAACAAAACCGGCGAAATTCGTTCTGGCCAAATCATGCTGCCTTCTGATTATACCTATTACCTGCTTAAATTCGCCGAGAAAGACTATTACCCTCTCACAAAGGTCGAAATGGTATACTATCGACTCGCGACAATAGCAGGAATCACTATGATGCCATCAGAATTGATTTCAATTGATGGTGACGAGCATTTCCTTACAGAGCGATATGACAGGAGGAATGGCAAGAAGATTCACACACAAACACTAGCTGCCATGAATCCTAATGCTAGGAACTATGAGGATCTGATGACCGTCATAGACAAGCTCAATATTCCATACAAAGAAAAAGAAGAAACTTTCAGACGCACTGTATTCAACATCCTTGCTACTAATGTTGATGCACACATCCGCAACTTCTCCTTCATGATGGAGGAAGGTGGAACGTGGCATATAACACCGGCATATGACCTGACATTCTCGTGTTTCAATCCTGGAAACAAGTTCGATCCAGCCCACTATCTTAGAATCGGAGGAAAGACTGTTGACATCGGATACGAAGACTTGGTTGAGTTTGGACGGAAGTTTAGCATTTCCAATCCGAATGAGATTATCCAAAGTACGGCAGAGTGCGTAGCACAATTCCGCAGTGTAGCCCAGGAGGTTGGAGTAGATAGTTATTGGATTGATAAAATCGAAGCTCACTTTGCTGAAATGTCGCCAAGGATCCTCTCAATGCTCAATGGCTATAAACCACTCTACTTCGACTACATCATCGAAGGAAAGGGTATTACCGTCAAGAACCTTCATTGGACAGAAATGGGCAATGGTGCCATGCGCTTAGAAGCAGAACTAAATGGCATACCCTTCAGAGCAACTTTTGCCAAGAAATCAAAGGAATATCCTGCTATCATGGAAAATGGAGGTATTAAGATGCCCTTTGAAAAGCAGAAAGAGTATGTTGAGAGACTATTTCTACCAAGAGTGACCTCCTAGAATATCACAATTTGGTCGTTTGTCTATACCACCCGCATACTCCATCTTCTTTCCCAATACAGTGCAGAACACCACTTAACTGAGAAACGCCTTGCTCTGTAAACACGTACGGAAGAGCACGACGGTCACCGCCTCTAACGTTTGAAATGCCAATTTGGCACTTCAAAGCCTCCCACTCCTCCTTGGTCAATTGGAACATAAAGTCTTCGGGGAAACGACCTATATTGCGTTTTACTTGTCTATTCAGTTGTTCTGTTTCAACTTTATAGAAAACAGCCAAGTCTCTGTCCAGCATCACCCGCACTCCCCGAACCATATATATTCGAGCTTGAATCTCAGTGAGTGATGCCAGTTGAGCATCCTGTACCACCAATGCGTTTTCTTTGATAACTTTCTTTGCCATCCTTCAAATCAGTATCTTTATTGAAAATAACGGATTCCCTTGGCTTTTATTGCTTGGGGTATCACATTTTGTGACACCCCCAAAATCACCATTCATATCGCCCTAAGCAACTTTACTTGTACTCTCATGCCACCGCGAGACACTGACCTGTCTCCCCAGTCCTTTCAGGGCACAAAAAAAGGCCGATGCGTTATGCATCGACCCTTTGTCTATTCGTAAGATTAGTGAAATTCTCTCCTTGAGAGTGTGGCGTTGCAATCGTGTTCGCTCAAAAATCGGTGAGATCTTAAAGATCTGTGTGAGGCTATTTCAGCACATCACAGTCCTGCAGCGGTTCAAACTGACCGTCCTTCACCTCCAAAATGACGCTGCCCGATTCCAGCGAGCGGACCGTGTGCCATTGTCCAGCAGGTACGTTCAGCGCAACCACTGGCCCGTTAGGACTTAACTCTATTGACTCTGTGCAGATTCCCTCCAGCCTATCCCATCTGCTCGTTCCGTCAGGCTTGCACCATTCTGATGGGTGTCTAAACCGCATAGACCCTTTTTCAATAAAGGCCTTTGCGTATTCATATTCAACACACCTCAGCAGTCAATAGGTGTGCTCAGGTATCTCCCTTGGTATGATTTCTACGTCTTTTAGAATCATTCATTTAAGTATTTCACAATTGCAACCCTCACACACCTAAGCTATATATATCTTACATAATCCACTATTCATGGCAATAGGTATCCATTCTAGCTTCTGGAACCGCTTTTCAAGTTCCATCCCCCAGCAATTTCCAATCGTGTTAATTTCAGCTTCAATATTCTCTGGAGTCAGTTCATCTGCTGTTAGATGCTTATTATTCAAATGAATCCATCCATTCCATTCCTCGCTATTCACCAACAACCTTTTCTTTTCCTCAAAAGGCATAGTCTTTGGAATTCTTTTATGTAAGCGATACTTCGCCAACTCCCAAATATACATAACCCGTTCTGACGGATTCTGCTTTTGCTTTTCTATAAGCGGTGTTAATATTGCAATAAACTCAGGCTCTCTTAATTCTGGTTGCTTTATCCAATAATTATTCAATGCCTCGCTCTCTTTACGTTGGATCTCTTCTATACGTTTATAGTCAGCATCCTGATATGTAACAACAAATGGGCTTTCACTTTTTTGAGCCTGATTCCCATACCACAATTGACCCGCAACGGGTGGTTTAACAGCAAACAATGATGACCCCATGCTAAAATCCTGCTTTCTTAAGTCTTGAAACTTGATTACCCAAGACTCATTCTTATAGTAGATATTCAACAGAAAAAGAGCTGCCATCGCATGAAGTAATGCTTTCACGTTGCCCATATGCATTGACAAATACCTGTCATGCTTCACGGCTTGGTAGCATCTTTCCCAATACGTCCCTTGACGTTTATGAGCATCCTTCAAGGGCCTCAACACCATGTTTTCCTCTTTCGTTAGATTGAAGTTCGGAGCCACTACCAGTACTCTTTTATTGTGGATTTCCCATTTAATATCAATCTCCTTTAAACAGTCCTCATCAAAAAAGATTGTATTAGAACCTCTGGGCTTCGTTCCTCCTATGTCGTGATATAGCTCCTTGGATATTGCCTCAATCTGAACGCAACAACGCACCAACAAATCCGCTATATGTGGCGAGAACGTCTCTAACTGTGATTTACACGAGCATACTTTTTCCGCACCATTTTCAATCTTGGTAATCTCATCAGTAACAAAGATATATTTCGAGACCTCTATCACCTCTTTTTCCAAATTTAGGTATGTTTGCCAGAAAATATCTGATTTCTTCATTTTCTTATAATTTATGCCTTACCACAATTCGCTCCTATTCACCACTACCCCTTTTCCAAACCTCTTATGCGCCATCTGAACCAACAACGGGAAATTACTTGTTCCCTCTGGCTGCACCGGTCCTATCAATATCGACTCCAGTTGAAGTCCGACACCTTTCAAGTCACAACCATCAAATTCAAAGTCCTTATACCACACGCATCGCTTATCATACAAAGCACTGTCCACTTCCCCATCATAGTCCACTACCAGCCTCCATTCTTTCTCCTTCCAATACTTATCATTCTTCACGAAGCGGTGACAGTCATCTATTGCCGAAAAATGCACATGGATACCCTCCTCTTTCAGTCTCTCCACCCTTTCCTTATAGCTTCTCAGACTGGTTTTCGCCTCGTTCACATATTGTATCTGATGGAGACGCTGGCCACCTGTCATGCAAAATCCCAGACACACGCCATGCCCTTTATCGCCATAATCCCGCCACATTTCAGCTTTGTCATACTCTGTCGTAAATGAAGAAATCAATACTGTCTGCTCTTTCAGCATACCATTAAAGCGCTTGAACTCATTCTCATAGTCGCTACATATAAAGTCACCCAGATAGAAAGTCTCTTGGGTATCACTTTGCGACACAATGGAATGCATTCTAAACGTGCCATTCTGCAACATTTTATGAAACACGCTCAGCGACACATACTTATATACATACTCTGGAGCCTTATCCTCCTGCCAGTCTAGTTCTGGTATAGGCATGTCTATCACATAACGTTTCTGATAGGTATCCATCTTTATCTGCTCAGCCTTCACGCCCAGCACCTCGACGATTCTCTCCACCTGTTTTTCATCCCTTATAGGCAACACATCCTGCAAAGCTGCAGCTATATTCGTTTGCTTTCCCGAATAGTTCACCCCTAGATGATCATCAATGTTTAAACAGATATGCTCTCTAGGATTCATCAAGTCTGCCCCTTCATCCATCACTCGGACTGTGAACATTCCACGTACACCCCTCTTTCCAGTCTCCGTCCTGAAGTATTTACTATAGAAGCTCACCAGAAATAGCCGCTGTTGATTATATGTCACCTCCAACCTTCCTAAATCTTCTGGCGACTTATAGCCAGAAAGTATTTTCAAGTCATATTTCTCCGCATCTATTTCTATGGCAGACATCCATTTTCTGAATCCCTCTGCCAGAGCCTCAATGGTGAATTGACCCTCTAACTGTACCTCAAACGAAAGCATCATATGATATTTTCTTTATTGGTTATACTTGTTAAGTTTGTCGTCATGCTATGACACCATTGTCCCGTATGTTGCGATATTATCGCGACTACTCATACTGATTCTTCCTCCTATACTGTTCCGTCAATTCCAGAAGTTTTCTAAACTTCTCCACCCTCTCTGGCTTCATCTTTCCCGCATTCATCGCTTTACGATTCGCCTTCACCCAATTCAGCATATCATGATCTTCAATTCGATGACGCGACGGATTCCTATGGTTCCGTTTCAGGAACTCAACCACCTCATTAAATCTCACTATCCATCGTTCGTCTTGTGTCATATCTTTACAAGCATTTTGAATTCCGTATTTTGTCAAAGCTCATCTACCATACACATCTCACCTAATCAAACCACAAAATGCTCAAAGTCTGATTATACTTCTCTTGATAGATACAATACTCATTGACCATCACCCCTCTCAGGTCATCCCATACATTAAACCATTCCTTGGCTTCTACACTTTCGGTATCATCGCAGGTAACTCCGTTTTTGAAAAAATCTCCTGCACAAGTATACTCCGAAACCTTCTTATCACGGTCGGCCAATAGAAACTTATAAGGAAAATCATTTGAGAAAAGTTTATATTTCAAGTTTCCACCTTCTGCACATACCATAGCAACAGGAACAGTTCCAAGTTCCATGTATCTCAATACAACTGCAGGCCAACTTGTATTAAAATCATTTCTGAGGCTGTCGAGTAGTTTAGAAGAAAAGGGGCCAGTGCATCTGTTCTTAAATTGACTTTCAGGCATCAAAAGACAAGAAGCAAAGTAGTCTGCCTCCTCTTCTACGGGATCCCTCTGCTTCATTTGGTACTTTGAAGGCCTATGCAGAGACTGCCCCGATTCCAGAACTAATCGATGCTCATCAATGAAGTAATGCCCAAGTTCATGAGCAAATGAGAATCGCAACCTGCCTGTCCGTAAGCTATGAGTACCATAGTTATTCAGGTAGATGTGAAAATGACCTTTATCATATTCAAGCATTCCGTCGAAGTACTTCTCGTAGTTACCCAAATTAAAGGTAATGTCGTTGTCTTCGGCAATTCTCAGCAAGTCAACAGGCATACCATAATTCCCATCCTCGGTAGCGATGTAATCTGCTAATTCCGATAGTTCAGCTTTTCGCCTATTCGAAATCATTTTTTCGAAGCGTTTTCTTTATCCTCATGCATTCGGTCAAGAATATACTGAGGTATTTCCTTGCCATTACGAGCAGCCATTGCCCATTCTTGTTCAGTATGAGCAATATCAATTGTTTTACTCTGCAATCTCTCCAGAGGGATAAAGTCCTCATGAAGCAGGAAATCTGTAGTCGCGTATTTCTCTGGCATTGCTACTTTCGGAGCATGTGCCATAAAATACTCCACTTCTTTGTCTGTTGTGGGAAACAGTTGGCCTGTTGATTTCAAAGCAGCACGCAGTTCCGCTTCAAAAGCAGTCAAGTCATTAAATTCTTTCATATTTCTTTGTTTTAAGTTCTTCGATTGTAGTCATCTGTGGCTCTCAACATATTGCTTAAGGAATTTTAGCGAGCGTTCTTTAATCTTCCTTAAGTTCGGTGAGGTAGTCTTAAATTTATCACATAGAGTCTTAATAATATTCCTTGGTAGATACTGCCCATTTCCAGCATCATACTCCATATATGTCAACATAATCTCTTTCTCCCTCTCCGGTAGAGCATTAAGCCCATCAGACATCAACTCGACTTCCTTTCGCTCGGGTATCTTCTCATCGAAGAAATCGTGGACTTCTGCCTGTAAACCTATAGCTTTGTCCAGGGGAATATCACCATGAATTCTCTGATTGTCAACATCGTAGGCCACATTCTTTGCAATTCCAGCCAACCATGTAGCAAATTCAGTATTATGCTTTTGGCGATTATAAGTAGGACGCTTTTTTACTGCATCCCATGTTCTTTCGAACATTATCTCTGCTTCAGCGCTGTCATGGAACCTTGTCCAACACAAGGTGTACATGAAACGACGATATCTTGAATATATCTCATTAAAGGCATCCCAAGCTTGTTGAGTGTCCTTATCCTTTTCTTCTCTATAGAGCTTCATCAGCTCATTGTCACTAAGGTCTTTTAAATTAAACATAACTTTTTATACTGATCATTTATTATATATACCTAAAAGCGTGACAAGCACCATCTTTTTTTTATAAAATCCCATTTTGTCACGCATTCAGGTATATTCAGTGAACGCCCGAAAGGAGGAACCTTGAAGGCATAAGTATAACATAATAAAATAAGATTATGAACAAGATTGATTTACAATCGCCCCCACAGGGGAAGAGGACCTACCACTTCAAGGTGGATGGTCACAACTACAGTACTAAGAATCAGTTTGTCACTGGTTTGGAAATTCGTCAGGCAGCAGGTATTCCTGCTGACGCAGAACTCTATCAAGACGTATCTAAGGATTGGCAAGACCACTACGTTTCTAACGACGACAGATTCGACCTTGCTATGCCAGGAATCGAGAAGTTCATTTCTCTTCGAGACAAATTTGTTATTTTTGTCAACGGAACTCCTCATGAGTATTCAGAGCCAAAGGTAACTTACGAGAAGATTATCGAACTTGCTCATGTGCCAGCTCATGGCGATAACAGTACTTACATCGTAAAGTACAGCAACGGCCCTGAGCAGAATCCACATGGAATGTTAGTTGCGGGTCAAGAAGTATTTGTTAAAAATAGAATGGATTTCAATGTTAGAAGCGCTCATCAATCATAGTCAAGACCTGCAGCAACTGCAGGCGAGGGATTTTGCGTTGGAGGTTTGTGATGGATGGCTTATCGTCCATCACATTCCTTACCTCAATCCCCTAAAGCAAATCAAAGACGGTACACTTCTTATGAAGTTGTGCATCTCAGGCGACCACACCATCAAGCCGCAAGATCACACTGCGTATTGGATTGGTGAGTGGCCCTGTGACTTGTCTGGTACAAATCTTAAAGGTCTTGTGAACAGTCCCAACAAAAAAAATCTGTGTCATGGTTATACAAGCGACTTTTATCTATCGTGCCATGCTGAGAGCACAGAGTTTCCACCCGATGGAAACTATCCTGACTATGCTACAAAAGTGGAGTATTATTTCGACATCATTGCCGCCCCGGCATTAAGTCTTGATCCCGAAGCATGGAAACGAATCAACAAGCCAATTATTACTAAGACCACCGACAGTCCTCTACAGTATATGGATACCAACGCCAGTCGTGCAGGTATTACTGCTCTTAACGACAAGTACAAGGGTCTTCGTATTGCGATTATTGGACTTGGTGGCACTGGCTCTTATCTACTTGATTTCCTTGCCAAGACACTTGTTGCCGAGATTCATCTTTTCGACTCAGATGTAATCAACACTCACAATGCTTTTCGTGCTCCCGGAGCTATGTCAGAAGAAAAGCTGTCCGATGCGCCATCTAAGGTGGTCCATTATGCTGAAGTTTATAGCAACATGCATAAAGGAATTGTTCCCCATGATGTAATGATTACTTCAGAAAATGTATCCCTACTCGACAATATGGATTATGTTTTCTTCTCTCTCGACAAGGTAAAGCCCAAAAACATGATAGCAAGACATCTTCTTGCCAAGGGGATACCATTCATCGACTCTGGATTGGGTATCGATCTTCAGCAAGACGGAAAACTATCTGGAATAATCCAAGTTGCATCAGGAACCACCGAGCATTATGAACATCTCTCAAGAGCCTTTGGAAATGAAGATGCCGATGAAGATATGTATGCATCAGATATACAAATAGCAGAGTTAAACGCTCTCGCCGCTTCTCTATCAATTATTCGTTGGAAGAAAATGATTGGCTTCTATGCCGACATTACCCACGAATATTTCTCTGTATATGGATTAAATGACAACATCATTGAAAATGAAACAGAAACAGTTTAAGCACCTATTTGTAGACTCCATTCCTGCAACACTGCAGGATGGAGTTTTATATGTCTGTATAAAGCATCATATTGTTTCTCATCTCTGCGCATGTGGCTGCGGCCAGCGTATAGATACGCCTATTGATCCTGACGAATGGCGGCTAACCTATGATGGGGAATCAATCAGTCTTTGGCCCTCAATAGGCAACTATGACATTCCTTGTCACTCTCATTACTTCATTACCAGCAACAATGCTGTTCCTGTTGGCCAGCAACCGCATCATAAGAAAAAGAAGAAAAAACGTTGGTGGCTATTCGGTCTATTTTGACCTGTAAGCATCTCACTAGCAGAATTTGAATCATCATTCAGGCAATATTGCCAAATAATTATTGAAATTTTTGTATTATGAGCAAGACTACTAAGTACGTTGAGCATGCAAGGAATGCCAAGAATGGACAGTATGTATCTATTGCATATGCCAAAAAGCATCCTAACACTACTGTTATTGAAAAAGACAAGGTGAAGTAAATTATATCTTATGAAAGCCTGTCTTCTTTATGAACTTAAAGACTTATATCATAAGTCAGTACTTCAAATTGCGTAGGTCAACTGGTACAAAATCGAGCCATAAGCCTACGCGGTTTCTTTATTATTCGATTTATTTCCCAATATTATCTTTTGATTCCCATCTGTTCCAAAATCTCTTTTGTCAATTTCGACAAAGGTCTCCTCTCATATTCCGTTTCTTCCAGATACTTTCCCCACACGAAGTCATACACATTCTGAGGAAGTCTGGCAGGACCCTGAAAAGCATTGACCAATGCGTTCTGTACATTAACATCATAAGCAGCTACTTTCTCAACAATATCTTTTACATAGTCACTATGCATCCCGTACAAGCCCTTAAGACCAAAAGTTTCTATATTACCCTGATCAACTAAACTCTCCGTCCCATCCGGTTTAAGCAATTCAAGTTCACCTCCTCCATTCTTCAGAATTTCGGCTTTAGTCAACTTTCCCCCTTTTCCATCCGTCAGAACAAATTCGCTCTCCAATTTCCTAAAATACGGATTTACAGTCACATCCTTTTTCTGTCCCTTAATATGATTGCAAGTATGACAGGACGGCACCAAATTATAAAATGACACGGCTAACATCGGATAGTCTGCCTTATCATAGAAATGATCATATTCGGGTGAAGTCTTTGCTTTCTTTTCATCTAGTGTAAAAGTATATTGCCTGTTACAATAAGGACAAGTTCTAATATCAAGCAAATTAAAGAATTTGTGAGAATAGCTGATTCCTAATTTTGAGTCTTTGTACTTCTTAAATGTCTCATAAAGATCTGTCATCAGTTTACCAAAGATATTTCGAACATACGTCCTTTGCCCCTTTATCTCCGTCTGATAATAGAAGATGATATTCGACATTCCAGTTTCATCAGCTAGGATGACATCATCAAAGTTATTTTTGAAATATCTCAATTGTCTTTTCACCCAGTCTCTCTCTTTGGCCTTTATTTTCCTTCTCTTATAGCGATAGTCCACCTGCCCTTCCATCATATCATAGTATGTCTTATGGGAAGAAATCGCTTTCCGGCCATTCTTAGTAGGCACACCACGTTTTCTTTCCTTGAAAAGGAAACTATACAAATTATCTTTCCAAATTCCAGCAATTGAAGATATGTTGGTCCTGCTTGCTCCTAAGTAAATCATAGGTCATTAGTTTCCCTTTAAGGCATGATACAGTCCTAGTAATTGATTTCTGAGGAAAGGTTCTCCCACAAGTAATATCTGCTGATATACATCCTCCAGCTCTGTTTCTCTGTCAATATCACCTGTATTCAGTTTCCTAAAAAATTCGTTGATTTTCCGATAGGCGAACTCACCCATCGGCAGATTGGGCAGAAAGAATCCATTTTTAAGCAGACTGTGTATGTTTGCCCCAAAAGTATTCTCCTGCATGGTATTCTGAGCTATACCATCGTTAAGAAATAGTACATGGTTTTTGGGAATATCAGAAAGGATAAACGGTGAATGTGTCACAAAAATGACATTGATATTCTGAATATTCTCCAAGTTTAGTCCTGCAATTAATTCAAGCAGCCGATTGATAAAGCCACGTTGACATTCGGGATGATAATAGAGTTCAATCTCTTCAAGTATGATGTTTACATTCGAATAGATAACCGTCGAACTGGTTTCTAGGTTCTGCAGGTGATATATGATTGCGCCTATTGAGTTGAGCATCTGTTTTTCGCCCGAGCTGAATGAATCGAATTCTATACTATTGTATAAGTCTCCTACTTTTCTAAACTCCAAGTCCCATTCATAAATAGCTGGCGGCAAATGGTCTGGTTTTATTATCCCACCATAATAATGATCTTTTAAAGTATCTAGGTCTACAAGCAGGCTGTTATCCGCTTCCCGCCAGTTTCCTAATCGCTCATATAGTCCGCCATGCTCCAACCCTTCATCGAAGAAGTTGAATACTTGTCTCAGCTTCCTTGTTACATGCGAATCCCGGTCTGACATTATCATCTGCATACACTCTTCCAAGGAATGTCCATATTCTCTCACACTTCCCTTTTGAGGTTTGTCTGCTTCAAGTCTTTTGGTATATTGAGGATAAGTTTCCAGTATCGACCATGTTTTATACACGATGTAGTGCCAGCATCTTTCTTCCAATGTCAAGTCGTTGAAGTTCTTGTATACTATGGCTGGATCTACATGATGGAATTTGATAATTCTATAGACTGTATCAAGCCTGCCCAATTGAGCTCCATTCAGTTTTACAAGAAATCCATACATTGTGCCATACCGCCCATGAGGAACGTTAAGATTCAAGTGGGGGAATTTTGCCTTTAGCTCATTCAACCTTCTTAAAACCTGTCTGATGTCACTACTGCTAGAAAACACCTTATTCTGATTCCTTTCCAGCCAGACTATCATTTGCTCAACAAAACTTTTGAAGCCCTCATCCTGATTTATAACTTCATCTAAAGATTCTTCCCAGAAATACGGGAGTACAGTATCTATAAGCCGCTCATATTCTTTATCG
>JAEEGI010012013.1_pt1 | contig 18584 bp, 18 predicted proteins | sample 8958751 | NCBI WGS metagenome assembly JAEEGI01 (sample SAMN16246545, study PRJNA631951) | gut metagenome | biome: gut microbiome; feature: rumen; material: KS-attached | host: Bos | place: Iran: Karaj | collected 2018-10 | reverse complement strand
ATAGGAGTTCGATTCTCCTACCCACTACCAAAATATTAAAAAATAGAAACGATGGCAAATCACGCATCAGCAAAAAAAGCCAATCGCCAGAGCGAAAGGCGCAGATTGCATAACAAGTATTATGCAAAGTCGACGCGGAACGCGATCCGCGCTATAAGGAACACAACTGACAAGCAGGCTGCAGAGGAAGGCGCACCGAAGGTGTATGCAATGATCGACAAGCTTGCAAAGATAGGCGTTATCCACAAGAACAAGGCTTCCAACCTTAAGAGCGGTATCGCTGTCTACATCAACAAGCTCAGCTAAGGAGCAATCGGGATGTAGCGCAGTTGGCTAGCGCACTACGTTCGGGACGTAGGGGTCGTCCGTTCGAGTCGGATCATCCCGACCAGACTTAAAAGACAGTCAGAGATTCTGGCTGTCTTTTTTTTTGTGTCATACTTTCGGGAAGCATTTTACCCCTCCTCATGACGCCGGGGCGCCAGTTCCCCATGCCCCGGCAGCAATTTGACATACGTTTTGCCGCCAGGCGATGTTTCAGCCATAATGAATCCCCATTTAAGATCGTGAATATCACCGAATATTAACTCCACGGCCTGGGAAAGGGGGACTTTCACGGCCGTGGAGTAAATCAGCATGCCAGAAGAAAACAGCCTTACTGCATATCCCTAAGAAGGACCTTGATTTCAGGGAGCCTGGAAGGCAGGGAGGAGAGGTCGGTCTGGCTGAAGTGGTAGGGGATCAGCACCTTCGGGGCGATCGTCCTGGCAGCAGCCACGCACTGGTCGACGGTCATTGTGTAAGGCTGGTTGACGGGCAGGAACGCGACGTCGATGTCCTGAAGTTCCGCCATCTCGGGGATATTCTCGGTATCACCGGCGATGTATACCCTCAATCCGTCGAAGAAAAGGACATAACCGTTGCCGTTGCCCTTGGGATGGAACTGTTCGCGTCCCTCGGTCGTGTTGTAGGCGGGAACCGCCGTGATGATGACGCGTCCGGGAAGGTTGCCTGTATCTCCGTTATCCATCACGTCTCCGTGGCCGATCTTGTCCCAGCTCTTGCGGTTCATCACCAGCCTGGTATCGTCCTTCGTAAGAGCCTTGATGGCGCTTGCATCAAGGTGGTCTCCGTGCTCATGGGTGATGAGGATTGCGTCTGCCTTGGGGAATTCCACTGAATAATCGGTGGGTGTCCCGTGCCCGGAAACAGGATCTACGTGTATCCATTTGCCCTTGAAGGAAATCGCCAGGGTTCCGTGCTTGATAAGGGTGATGTCTACGGGCTGGCCGCCGCCGCTGAAGAACCTCTCCACACAGTATTTGTTTACGGTCTTCCGTGACCGGATCCAGGCCTCGTAGCCTCCTTGGAGATTATAGACGGAGTATCCGGCTTCAATCAGTTTTTCAGTGGCTTCAGCACTGCGCTTTCCGGTACGGCAGTATACAGCGATGGGGCAGCTTTTTGGTATCGAGGCCTCTATCTTGGCCATGAAATCGGTGGCATACCAGTCGACGTTGGTGGCGCAGGGTATATGTCCGGCTGCATATTCATCTGCAGTACGTACATCCACGAGTGCGACAGTGCCTTCGCCGAGAATGGCCGCGAACTCGTTGACGGGAAGGTCGGCACGGCTGGCGCCGCCTGCGAACAGTCCCATAAGGGCGGTGATGATGGACATGAGTTTCATATTATCTGAAATAAGGGGTTATCAGTGAATCAATCTCCGGATGTCATTGCCGAAGGCAAGTACCATCAGCAGCATCAGGAGTATCATTCCGATGACCTGGGCAACTTCCAGGAACTTTTCGCTGGGCTTGCGGCCGGTGATCATCTCGTAGAGGCAGAAGACGATGTGTCCTCCGTCAAGGGCGGGTATGGGAAGCAGGTTCATCACTCCCAGCATGATGGAGAGCAAAGCGAGGATGTGCATGAAGCGGAACCAGTCCCACGTTGATGGGAATACCTGGCCTATGGCAATGAAGCTTCCGACGGACTTGTATGCCTCCGTCCTGGGTGTGGCCAGGAGCTTGAGGTCGCGGAGATAGCCGCCTATCGTGCTGAATGTGAGGTCAAATCCGGCCGGTATTGCTTCCAGGACCGAATATGTCTTCGTGGTGTAGGCAGGTATCTGGGTGTAGGCTCCGATCCTTCCGAGGGAATCCACAAGGACCGGTATGGCCAGGGTGTCGGTGCCGCGAAGGACTGAAGCGGACACCGTTGCACCGGGGACACCTGCCAGATAAGCTTTCATATCCTGCAGGAAAGGGGTGCTGATGCTGTCCAGGGCTATTATCCTGTCGCCGTGCATAAGTCCGGCATCGACGTTGGGGGAGAAACTCATGACCGAATCGATCACGAAGGGAACGGCCAGGTCGAACATATCCGGAGTATTGAGGACATCCCCGATCTTCGAATGGTCGATGTAGACGTCCACCGTGTCCCCGTCCCGAAGTACGACGACTTTCTCTACGTCCCTGCGTACGAGGTCGGCCTGGAGCATTCCGAAATTCTCCGGCACGTAATCATCCATGCGGAGGATCCGGTCTCCTGCCTTGAAACCCATCTCTACGCCCAACTCATTGGGATAGATGCAGCTGTCCTCGTTACGGATATACGAACTGCCCCATATAGCCATGATGGCTATGTAGCAGAGGATGGCGAAAATGAAGTTGTACAGAACACCGCCGACCATCACCAGAAGCCTCTGCCAGGCCGGTTTTGTACGGAACTCCCATGGCTGGGGTTCCTTCTTGAGGGCTTCGGTGTCCATGCTCTCATCGACCATTCCGCTGATCTTGCAGTAGCCTCCCAGGGGCAGCCATCCGATTCCATATTCAGTCTCCCAATCCTTCGCCTTCGGGAACAGGGAAGTGAAGAATCTCCCCTTGGTGCTGAATAGCTTGCTTGAGCCGATGTCGAAGAACAGGAAGAATTTCTCGACCCTTATGCCGAAAAGCTTCGCGAATGTGAAGTGACCGAATTCGTGAATGACAATCAGTACCGACAGCGCAAGGATCACTTGCAGGACTTTCATCAGGACTTCCATGGCGTCAGGATTTCTGTTTGATCGACTCTATCAGGCGGTCTGCGTCGGAACGTGCCCGGGAGTTAGTGGCAAAGATGTCCTCCACGGTCGGCTCGGCGATGAAAGGAGCCTTCTCCATGCATTCCCCGACAACATCGGATATCCCATAGAAAGGAATCTCGTCGCGGAGGAAAGCTGCCACTGCTGATTCATTGGCGGCATTGAGTACACAGGGGATGTTACCTCCTCTTTCCATCGCCTTGAATGCCAGTCCAAGCGCAGGGAACCTGTCAAGGTCTGGTTTGAAGAAAGACAGGCTTCCAAGCTCGGCGAAATCCAGTTTCTTGTTGCTCAACGGCAGCCTCTCCGGAAATCCGATAGCGAACTGGATGGGCTCCCTCATGTCAGGGGAGGCCATCTGGGCGATCACCGCCCCGTCTTCGAACTCCACCATCGAGTGGATGACGGATTCGGGATGGACGACTACATTGATCTTCTCGACAGGGGTGTCGAACAGCCACCTTGCCTCGATGACCTCGAAACCCTTGTTCATCATCGTGGCTGAATCGATGGTGATCTTCGCACCCATGCTCCAGTTGGGATGCTTGAGGGCCATATCCTTCGTGGCCGAAGCTATCTTTTCCTTATCCCAGGTCCTGAAAGGCCCTCCCGAGGCGGTAAGGTGGATCTTGCTGACCTTGTTGCCCTGGGCGGCCAGGAGACATTGGAATATCGCTGAATGCTCGGAATCAACCGGGAGGATGGGAGCCCCGTATTTCCTGGACATCTCCATCACTATCGAACCGGCGGCCACCAGGGTCTCCTTGTTGGCAAGGGCGATTACTTTCCCAGCCTTGATGGCGGAGATGGTCGGGGCCAGCCCGCTGAATCCCACCATCGATGCAACCACAATGTCCACCCTGTCGCTCGCGACCAGGTCGCATACGGACTTTATACCGGTGAATACCTTGGTGTCGGAATCTTTCAGTGCGTCATTCAGGGCCTTGTAGCGGGTCTCGTCGCAGATGACCACGTTGTTTGCATCGAATTCCCTGGCTTGAGCGGCCAGGGTCATGAAACTGCTGTTGCAAGTCAGCAGCTCGACCTCGAAAAGGTTCCTGTGCTCCCTGATCACATCGAGGGTCTGCCTTCCGATGGATCCCGTCGATCCCAATATCGCTATCCTTCGTTTCTCCATCAGAAATTAATGTATTTCGTAGGGTCCACTGCTTCGCCTTTATGCCAGAGTTCGAAGTGCAGATGCTCTCCGTCGGCAGTATTGCCCGTCCCTCCGACTATCGCGATGGGAGTTCCGGCACTTACCTTGTCTCCGGTTTTCTTCATCAGTTTCTGGTTGTGCTTGTAGACCGAGATGATATCTCCGTCATGCTGTATGCGGATAGTGTAACCTTCCTCATCGGTCCAGCCTGCCGAGATGACGGTTCCGTCCAGCACGGACATTACCACCGAGTTGGTCGGGGCGGTTATGTCGATGAAAGGGTGGAGGGCCTTGTCATACCCCTGTGAGACGACACCCTTGAGCGGCGTGAAGAAATGCATGCCCTCTATGGGCAGGGTCTTCCCGCTCCCTGATGTAATGTCGAAGCGGTCTTCCGAGGCGACTTCCTTCCGGAGGAGGGAATCCTTGAGGCTCAACTCCGCCAGCCTTTTTTCGTTAGCTTCCTTGGAAGCGTTCCCGGCCTTGATCAGGCTGTCGATCTTCAGAGGCTCCTCTCCGTCCACAACCCTCCTCAGGTTTTCCGAATACAGTTCCCATTTGCTTATCACGTTTTCCAGTGAGTCGATCCTGATGGCGTTCTGGATCGCGTCATACTTGGAGCGTGCGTCCGGATAGCCCGGGATAAGTGTCTTGACCGGAGTGAAGGCTATCAGGCACCACGCCAGCGCGAGCAGCACCACTATCGCGGTGATGGCATAGACAAGAACATTCAGCTTGGTGAATTTCCGGCTCCAGAGCTTGTCGTGAGTATCGTCATCGACCAGGGTTATCCGGTAGTTGTAAGTCCTTTCTTTCTTCTCCTTGGACATATAAATTTGACTAGATGGCCTTTTTTCGTTAACTTTGCAAGTTCATGGACAGGATATTAGGCATAGACTACGGACGCAAGCGCGTCGGGGTCGCGGTTAGTGACCCGCTCGGTATCTTTGCCACCGCCCTGGACACTGTTCCTGCTGCAAAGATAATAGATTATCTCAAAAATTATGCTGCAAAGGAGACTGTCACCAGATTTGTGGTGGGCTATCCGATGAACATGGACAACACCCCCTCCGAGGCGGCCGCCGATGTCGAGGTATTCCTGAAGAACCTGGCCAGGAAGTTCCCGGAAATCCCGGTTTCGCTGGAGGACGAGAGATTCACCTCCGTGCTAGCTCACAGGGCGATGATAGAGGGCGGCATGAAAGCCAAGGACAGGAGGGACAAGAATTCCGTGGACAAGATAAGCGCGGCCATCATACTCCAGAGCTATCTTGACCGGAACAATAATGGACGATGATATGATAAGACCAATCTATTTATATGGCTCCGAAGTGTTGAGGCAGGTTGCGGCTCCGGCCGACCTGGACGACAAGGAGTATCTGGCCAACCTGGTTACCGACCTCAAGGATACCCTGGCCAAGGCTGAGGGATGCGGCCTTGCCGCCCCGCAGATAGGGGAGAGCGTAAGGGTGCTGATCGTGGACGGAAGGGACATGGCTGACGTTTATCCATACCTGGAGGGTTTCACCAGGGTCATGATCAACCCGGTCGTCATTGAAGAGAGTGACCGGAAGTGCGAGTATTCCGAAGGCTGCCTGAGCATCCCCGGTATCTATTGCGACGTTGTCCGTCCCGAGAGCATGACGGTGGAGTATTACAACGAGAATCTCGAGAAGGTGACCGAAAAGTTCGACAAGTTCGCCTGCCGGATGGTTCAGCACGAGATGTCACATCTCGACGGCGACCTTTTCGTGGACCATGTGGCACCGATAAGGAAAAAGATAATATCAAAGAAGCTCATCGGGATATCCAGAGGTAAGGTTTTTGCAAGGTACACCACGAAAATCAAGTAGGAACATGGGAGCATTCCACGCATATGACATACGCGGGGTCTATAATGTCGATTTCGACAGGGAGACCGCATACAAGGTAGGATATTTCATACCTGAACTTCTCGGCACGGACAAGGTCCTGGTCGGCCGCGACTGCAGGGTATCGTCGCCCGAGGTGCATGATTATCTGGTGAAAGGCATCACGGATGCCGGCGCCGATGTGTATGATATCGGCCTGAGCACGACTCCGATGGTATATTTCGGGACTGCGAACTACGGCTTCAAGGCTTCCGTCCAGATCACCGCATCCCACAACCCCAAGGAGTACAACGGGATGAAGGTTTCCAGGGAGAACGCCCTTCCGGTCGGTTTCGATTCCGGACTGGGCCAGATCCAGGAGTGGATACTCGAAGGCAGGCCCACCCCCGCTGCGGAAGTCAGGGGCAAGGTCGTCCCTATGGACATCCACAAGGACTACCTCGACTTCCTGATGAAGTTCAAGGGAGATTATTCCGGGCTCAGGATAGCCATGGATATATCCAACGGCATGGCCGGCCTTTATGCCCGTGAGATATTCGGTGATTCTCCGGCATACATCTTCGAGGAGATGGACGGCAGCTTCCCGAACCATGAGCCCAACCCCCTGATCCTTAAGAATGTAGAGCCTCTCCAGAAGCTCGTCAAGGAAGTCGGTGCCGATGTGGGTGTAATCTATGACGGTGACGCCGACAGGGTCATGTTCGTAGACAACGAAGGCAAGTTCATTTCCCCCGACCTGATGATCGCCGTGCTGGGCCATTATTATGTCGAGGAAAGAGGGTTGAAGGGTATCGTACTCCAGGATATCCGCAGTTCGAAGGCCGTCGGCGAATATCTTGCACCTATGGGATGCAGGATGGAGACCTGGAAGGTTGGGCGTGCCTTCGCAGCCAAGAAACTCCGTGAACTGGACGGTGTCTGGGGAGGGGAACTTGCAGGACATTATTATTTCAAGGATTTCTTCTATTCCGACAGCGGACTCCTCGCTTCGATGCTGATCCTCAGGGTAGTCGCATCGATTAAGGAGAGGGGAATCTCCCTGAGCCAGCTGATCGGCAGGATTGCCCGCTACCAGAATTCGGGTGAGATCAATTTCCGAATCGAAGACAAGAAGGGAGCCATGGACGCGGTAAGGGAGTTCTTCATTTCCCGTGAGACTCCGACAGCGCAGATGGATTTCGACGGATACAGGGTTGAGTTCCCCGACTGGTGGTTCAACATCCGTCCTTCCAATACCGAGCCTTATCTCAGGTTCATATGCGAAGCGACGTCAAACGACCTCCTGGAAGAAAAGGTTTCCTTGACCAAGAATCTGCTCATCGAGAGATTCGGAGCTAAAATGTAAATGAATATCGGATGAATTTTATAAGGATTTCGGCGAGCACCTTTGTCTTGGCCCTTGCCGTGATGATATCAGCCGCCACCGCCTCGGCGCAGGATACGACAATCAAAACGAAGAAACAGGCGGAACTTCTCGTACCAAGGCCGGCGTTCCAGCCGGTTCAGTCCATGGATGCCGCCACAATGGCAGCCTTGGATACCTTGGACACTTCGGATCCACGCATCAAGATACTCTTGTACGAGGATTATACCTGGAAGTATTACAAGGATCCCAGTTTCGCGAACGACGATGCGATCTTTACTGAATGCTGGACACACGAGGCCCCCGATCCGTACAGGGCCTCCCTTGAAAGCCTTCCCGACGAGATCGCTCTATGGATCGTGGATTCCCTGAGCGGTTACAAGTGCCCTAACCAGACAGAAGTCTTTTCGAAGTTCGGGTTCCGCCACAGACGCAGGCATCAGGGAGTCGACCTTCCTCTCCATACCGGGACTCCGGTATATGCCGCATTCAACGGCAAGGTACGCCTGGCAAAGAGTTTCAGGGGATACGGCAATCTCGTAGTCCTAAGGCATGAGAACGGGCTGGAGACATTCTATGCCCATCTGTCAAAGATAATGGTCTCGGAGGACCAGTGGGTCGATGCAGGATCTATCATAGGCCTCGGAGGATCCACAGGCCGCTCTTCCGGACCGCACCTTCATTTCGAGACCAGATACAAGGGATATGCTTTCGACCCAGAGTGGCTGATAGATTTCAAGTCGGGCGTGCTGAGGCACAGGCTGTTCATCCTGAAGAAGAAGTATCTGAACGCCAGCAGCAACTATGTCCCTGAAGATGAGCAGGAAGAGATAGATATCATCGAAGGGGATACCCGGGAAAAGGAAGAAGCCGCAAAGAAGGCGGAAGCCGAGAGGAAGGCTGCTGCTCAAGTCCAGTACCATACGATCCGGCAGGGAGATACCCTCGGTGCCATCGCAAGGAAGTACCATACGACTGTGAAGAAGCTGTGTCAGCTCAACGGAATCTCCGAGAGAACGACATTGAGGCTTGGCAGGAAACTAAGGGTTCGGTAAATACAGTTTATGAATAAAAAATTATTACTGGCGGCATTAGCCGCCTTTTGCTTTCAGGCCGCACAGGCCCAGGTGATCGACGTCAAGTCCGCGCGGGATTATTCTCCATTCGTATTCGGGCATAATCTCGAGCATACCAGGGCTGCGGTTAACGGAGGACTGAGCGCACAGATGCTCCGCAACCGCAAGTTCGCGGGAAAGCCGTCCAGGAACGAAGGCGTTTCTTCTCAGTGGTTCGGAATAGGCGGGAAAGCCTTTTTCTCGATGGGTGCCCCTTCCTACACCAAGCATATCTGCCTGCCTGGCATGAACCGTGGGAACGAGTTGAACTCTCAGACCGTTCAGAACCTTGCCGCCGGGCAGGCTGCAGGAATAGGCCAGAAGGGCCTGATGCTGGAGGGAGGAAAGGCATACGAGATCCGGACGGTTACCAAGGTTTCTGTCCCCGTGGCGCTGAAGGTGGAGTTGACTGACAGGTCAGGCGGCAGGTCTTATGCAAGTCATGTCCTCCGGCTTGAGCCGGAAGCCGACTGGGTTGTGAATGCTTTGGACATGGTTCCTTCCGTATCCGACGACGAGGCGTGCATACGCTTTTCGTTCGTTGAAAAAGCCGAGGTGGTGTTCGGGGCGCTTTCCATGATGCCCAAGGACAATTTCCACGGCATGAGGTCCGATGTCGTCGCCAACCTGAAGGCCATCGGCCCCAGGCTGCTGCGCTGGCCGGGAGGCAATTTCGCAGGCGAATACCGCTGGAAAGACGGACTGCTTCCTGTCGACCAGCGTGGCCCCCTGCAGGCGGTGACCGAGATAGAGACGCAGCCTTACTCTGACGGATATGACTACCACGAGATAGACACGGATGACTTCATCGCCCTTTGCCGTGAGGTGGGAGCCGAGCCGATGATGACTATCAACCTATCCTGGAATACCCCGGAGGAGAGTGCCCAGTGGGTCGAGTATTGCAACGGCCCGGTCGATACAGAGTACGGGAAGATCCGTGCGCAGAGGGGACATCCGGAACCGTATAACGTGAGATACTGGTCCCTCGGCAACGAAATCGGCTACAGGCACATGGAAGGCCCTGATGCACCTGAGGAATATGCCCTTGTCGCAGGTAAACAGGCCGATGCGATGCTGGAAGTCAGCCCCGACCTGAAGTTATGTTCCTCAGGACCTTACCCTGATGACAACTGGGCCGCGAATTCCGCCGCAAGGCTTTCCGACAGGGTAAAGTACATATCCCTGCATCATTATGCAGGAGGAAGCAGGCATTACACGACCCAGGAGGCTGAAAGGACTTCCTATGAGGAGGTTACCGGATCCTATACTGGTAATATCAATCTGGCCCGCAGGATGCGGGAAAGCCTGGATGCCACGGGCAAGGACCTGCACATTTCCTTTGACGAGTGGAATCAATGGTACTCCTGGTACCGCCCCTCATGTGTCGCGGACGGAATCTATTCGGCTACCACCATGCATTTCTACCTAAACGAGTCCAATGACCTTGATATCCCCATCGTATGCTATTTCCAGCCGGTAGGGGAGGGCGCGATCATAATCACCCCGAGAGGAAGCCGACTGACTGCCAACGGACAGGTATTCGCAATGGTGAAGGCCCATCAGGACGGCAGGATATGCAAGGTTGAGGGCAATGAGGATTATTCCACCGCCGCGACTGTCAAGGACGGGATACTTACGGTCACCCTCGTAAATTCATATTATGACAAAGAGCGCGTGTTTGATTTCAAGCTGAAGGGTACATTCCTCGATGGGACGCTCCTTGCCTCTGATGACCTGACTCCTGACAGCTATTTCACCGAGTATCCTCTCGAAGTCAACGCCGGCAGGAAGAGTATCGGGACAACGCTTCCTCCTCATAGTGTCGCAATTATGAGAATCAAACTGAAATAATAATTATATTTGTATAATTGTTATTCCAGGTAATATGTCCGATACTCAGTGTCTGGATCCGCATTGCGAAGCGATCCTTGAAGAATACAGGGAGAATCTGCCCAGGTTCAATGACATGGCCAGGCAGCTTCATTCCCGTTTGAAGAATACTTTCGATGATGCCGGCCTTCTGGTTGCAGCCCTGGAATACAGGGTCAAGACCGAGGGTTCACTCGCCGGAAAACTCGAACTCAAGGGTACAAAGTACAATAGCCTGTCTGATATCACGGATATCATCGGGTTGCGTGTCATCACCTTCTATATCGACGATGTCGACAAGGTCGCCTCGGCGGTCGAACGGATGTTCGATGTGGATTGGGAAAATTCAGTCGACAAGCGCAAGCTCCACGAGATAGACAGTTTCGGATACCTTTCCGTGCATTATATCTGTTCCGTGCCGGAGTTCCCCTACAGGTTCGAGATCCAGATCCGTACCGTCCTCCAGCACGCATGGGCAAATATGAGCCACGATACCGGCTACAAGAGCGGGGTCGAGGTCCCGAAAGGGTATCTGCGCAGCATGAGCAGGATAGCCGGTATGCTGGAACTGATCGACGATGAGTTCAGCCGTATCCGTATCGAGCTTTCGGACTACCGCCGTCGTGTACAGGCATTGGTCGCATCCGGCAATCTGGACGAGGTCCCGCTCGACGGTGATACTTTCCGGAGCTATCTTGAGCTGAAGCCTTTCGAAAGGTTGAACAGGAGGATCGCCTCCGTGAACCAGGCCGAGATCCAGCAGGTCCCGCTGATGCCTTACCTTCAAGTTTTCAAGGGCTTGGAATTCAAGACACTTGGAGATATCGACGCGTTGATCAAGGATTACTTCGAAGGGGCATACCAGATTGCATGCTACCAGATAGGACTGACCGACCTGGACATCATCTCTTCTTCCATCGGTCCACAGGACCTTTGCATAGCGTATATTTTGAAAAAGGGTGGTGGCAAGGCCGGAATCCGTTTATTGTTCGATGTCCTGAACGGCAAGTCGGAGAGCAATGACATGATAGCCGAGCTGCTGGTCGAACAATCCAAGGATCTGCCCTTCATGAACCAATAACCGGAAGAGATGCCTAACAAATCACTGGATACCGCCCTTCTGGACCGGGCGATAATATTCGCAGTCAAGGCGCATGCCGGTACGGAGCGTCGCGGGAAAGGTTTCCCCTATATCATCCATCCCCTCGAGGCGATGGAGATAGTTTCCACCATGACTCCTGACCAGGAACTCCTGGCTGCGGCGGTACTCCATGACACCGTGGAGGATACGGACGTGACACTCGAGATGATCCGGGATGAATTCGGGAGCAGGGTGGCCAGCCTGGTTGCCGCCGAGAGCAGCATCATCGAGGAGGAAACCAATGAAGAGAAAAACTGGTACGCCCGCAAGAAATTGACCCTCGACCGTCTTGCCTGTGCGACATTGGAAGAGAAGATCGTGGCGCTCGGTGACAAGCTTTCAAACATGAGGGCGATTTCGCGCGACTACGTCGAGAAGGGAGATGCGCTTTGGAACCTTTTCCACACCAAGAATCCAAAGGATCATGAGTGGTACTACCGCGGTTTGGCGTATTCGCTGAGGGACCTGAAGGATACGTATGCCTTCCAGGAATTCGAGATGCTTGTGGACAAGGTCTTTTCAAGATAGGAAATGGAAGCCAGGAAGATATCATTGGATGATTTCGTTCTGTCCGGCGGTGGGTTCAACGGCGAAAGCTACGACCACAGGACGGATCCTTCAGTGATGCTCAAACTCTATTTCCCGGGAAAGATAGAACAACCTCTGGATGAGATGACCCTCTCGCGCAAGGTTTATGACCAGGGTATTCCCACCCCTGAGCCCGGAGAATATGTGGTTACTGAAGACGGCCGTTATGGAATCATCTTCCACAGGGTCCTCGGGAAGAAATCCTTTTCCAGGGCGACAGGGGATAATCCCGAGTTGGTCGCAAAATATGCCGGAGAGTTCGCCGAAATGTGCCTGAAGCTGCATTCCACACATGTGGACACCAGCCTTTTCGCGAATGTGAAGGACAGGTATTTCCGATTGCTTTCCGAGAATCCATTCTTTACATCGTCGGAGAAGGACCGGATCGGCAGATTCATATCCGATACACCCGACGAGGACACGGCCATCCATGGGGATCTCCAGTTCAGCAATGCCATCTTCGCCGGAGACAGGAAGTATTTCATCGACTTGGGAGACTTCTGCTACGGCAACCATCTTTTCGACATCGGAATGGTTTACCTTTGCTGCAACCTCAGCGGCGATCCCTATATCCGTGAGACCTTCCATATGCCCAAGTCCCTTGCGATCCGTTTCTGGGAAGCCTTTGCTCCGGTATATTACGGACCCGGAAGGTCGCTGAAGGATATTGAAGAAGAAATACTGCCTTACGCAGGTCTTAAAACACTGATAGTTGAGCGCGACTCCCATTGCCCCATGCCGGAGTTCCGCGCTGCGTTGAGTTCGATATTATGAAACTGAACAAGAGCGAGATACGTAAGTCCGCAATGATGAACCTCCTGCTTGTCATCCTGGCGGCTTTAGCCCTGGAGGCGACTTCAGTGGTTCAGTACTATTATTCCCAGAAGGAAATCAAGGAGGAAGCCTCATTGAGGGCAGAAGGCCAGCTCGAGAATACAAGGATACAGATATCTGATGTCCTGGACCAGGCCGAAGCGGCGGTCCGCAACAACCTTTGGATTGCCCAGTGGTGCATTGCCAAGACGGATAGCATATTCAGGGTCACCGAGAGGGTTGTGTCGAACAATCCTGTGGTTGTGGGTTCTACGATGGCCTTCGTCCCCGGATACTATAAGGACTCCGCTCTTTTTTCTCCATATACATACAGGGATGGCCAGACAGATGAGCTGAAGTACAAGACCCTGGCCACGCAGGAATATGATTATCCCAACCAGGAGTGGTTCCAGAAGGGAATCGCCATCGAGTCCGGTCACTGGTCTGAACCGTATATCGACAAAGGCGGAGGGGATATGCTTATGACAACTTTCTCCATGCCCGTCAAGGATTATTCAGGCAGGACTGCCGCCGTGCTGACCGCTGATATCTCCCTGGGATGGCTTACCAGCATGTTCGGGGATGTGAAGATGTATCCGAGCGCATTCAGCATGATGGCAAGCCGTACGGGCAAGGTCATGGTCAGCCCGGCTCCTGCTTTCGCCTCGTATGGTACCATACAGGACATTGCTGCGTCAATGGAGAATAACGAGGTTGTCGACGTCCTGAGCCAGGAAATGCTTGCCGGCGAGTCGGGCAGCAAGACGGTCCGTTTCAGGGGGGACGATTATTTCGTATACTATGCTCCGGTGGAACGTACCGGCTGGTCGATGTGCATCATCGTTCCGGAAGACGAGGTTTTCGGGGAAATAAGGACTATGGCCTGGCTGATCAGGCTGCTCCAGATCGTAGGACTCTTGCTGCTGGTGTTCATCCTCAGGGCAGTTACGAGGAACCAGTTGAAGCTGAGGGAAGTAAGTGTCAAGAAAGATATGATGGAAAGCGACCTGAGGATCAGCCGTGGAATCCAGATGTCCATGATACCGAAGGTCTTCCCTCCTTTCCCTGACCGCAAGGACATAGACATGGCCGGAATGATCATTCCGGCAAGGGATGTCGGAGGCGATCTCTACGATTTCTACATGCGGGACGAGAAACTGTTTTTCTGCATTGGCGATGTAAGCGGAAAGGGTGTTCCGGCTTCTTTGGTCATGGCCATAACCAGAAGTACGTTCCGTTCCGTTTCCGGCCGCGAGACAAGTCCTGCAAAGATTGTCTCCCAGATGAATGAAAGCATGGCCGACGTAAATGAGAACAACATGTTCGTGACATTCTTCTGCGGTGTCCTCGACATGGTTACCGGTAAGATGACGTATTGCAATGCCGGTCACAACGCGCCTTTGCTCATTACGGATTCGGTAAAGGAACTGCCGGTAGTTCCCAATCTCCCTCTGGGTATAATTGCCGATATGTCCTTCCAGGAACAGGAAACGGAGTTGCATTGTGATGATGCCCTGCTTCTCTATACGGACGGCCTCACCGAAGCTGAGGACAGCCATCATGAGCAGTTCGGCCTGAAACGTGTCTTCGGGGTTCTCCATGAGCACAGGACAGCTACCGAGCACCTGGAAACCATGAGGAAGGTGGTCAATGACTTCGTTGGAAAAGCCCCGCAGAGTGATGACCTGACGATGCTGCTCATCCATTACCTAGGAGACGGCTCCGGACAGGTATCATGCCGGCATCTGGAGATGGATAACGATATCAGGCAGATACCCAGGCTCGAGGCATTCGTTGCGGATATAGCCGTAAGGAGGTCTCTCGACCCCGGTTTGGTCGCCAGTATCAATCTTGCCATTGAGGAGGCTGTGACGAATGTCATTATGTATGCTTATCCCAAGGGAACTGAAGGGACTGTCAGTATCGATTCGAAAGACAGCCCAGGGTTGTTGGAATTCACAATTACGGACAGCGGTATGGAATTTGATCCGACCTCGGCTCCGAAGCCGGACACTTCCCTGGATGTGGATCAGCGTAGGATTGGAGGGCTTGGCATCCATCTTGTCCGCAGCATAATGGACAGTGTCACCTACCAGCGCAAGGGTGGCAGGAACATACTCAAGATGACAAAGAAAATCTGATTATATGGACGTTAACATCACTAAACATGAAAATGTGACCACGGTGGCTTTTGTCGGCCGCCTGGACACTCCCTCAGCCCAGACGGTTACCGAAAACATTGCTCCCGTCATGGAGGCTGCGGACGGTACTGTCGTACTGGACTGCAAGGATATGACTTATATCTCCAGTTCCGGGCTCAGGATTTTCCTGGCCCTCCGTAAGGCTGCAGCCGCACAGGGAGGCAAAGTCATCGTAAAGGACATCAATAACGATATCCGTCAGGTCTTCATGATGACCGGCTTCCTGAGCCTTTTCGATATTCAGTGAGTTTATAACAGCCGTCGGGCGTCTTCGGAAAGGAATGCCACCACCTCTTCGACAGGGATGGTGAATGATGGCATACCCTCGGCATAGCTGGCTATCTCGTATTGCTGGTACGTGAATACCAGGCCGCCTTTTCCGTCAGGGTAAGGATTCCATGAGGGGAGGGGAATGATATCCCCGTCGATCATAAGATGGTCTTTCAGCTCTTCAGGTGAGATGGTTTCGCCGAATCCCTCGTAATAGCTCGTCAATCCCTTTACCAGGATGGACTGCATCGCTTCGGCTTGGGCCGGGTCGATGACGGGATCCACCAGATGTCCGTCATTCTTGTCAAAAGTAAGGTATCCTGCCCCGGTCACGCCCCCGTGGGCTCCACCCATGTAGATATAATCTTGGGACTGGAACACGGCATATTCTTCCGTCTCTACAATCTTACCCAGTGAAAAGTCATATTCCCATGCCGGGGCATCCCATCCGTCGTCTTCGGAGTACTTCGCCCTTTCATCGGCATCTTCCTGGGACATCTTTCCGATAATCTCGAGGGAGCGGTCCTGATAATATGCCAGAAGCTTGCTGGTATCGTCCGAGTCGCCTTCATACGGAGGGTAGAAACGCTCCTGTTCGTATGAGGTGATATGGCTCAGGCGCTCGTCCAGAAGATTGACGAGCTGCCCGCGGATGGCGGACTGCACCCCTTTGGCAGGGACCGGCAGTTCAACGTGGACCTTGAGGTATGAGTGGGCGGTGGAATCCGAATAATCATGGATTTCGGTCCTCAAATCATTTTTATGGTTGCAGGAAACCGCTGCGACCAGAAGGAGCGCAGAGGCTCCCAGTTTCATGATAATCCTGGTGATGTCTTTCATATTCAAAACGGGCATTCTATTATTTCCCGATATAAAAATAGACAATTATTTGTTATCTTTGAATAAACAATTATCCGATATGAAAGAGTATTCAAGAAGGGACTTTATCAAAACGGGTCTCACTGCAGCTGCAGGCGCCGCTGCTTTTACCATTGTGCCAAGCCATGTCCTTGGGAAGACACTGGGACATGTGGCTCCCAGTGACAGGCTGAACATCGCGGGAGTGGGAATCGGCGGTGTAGGCCGCAGGAACCTGAAGAATATGGCGACGGAGAACATCGTCGCCCTCTGCGACGTGGACTGGAGCTATGCCATGAAGACGTTCAACGACTATCCTTCCGCCAGGCGTTTCAAGGACTGGAGGGTGATGCTGGACCAGATGGGCAAGGACATCGACGCCGTCGTCGTGGCCACTCCTGACCATACCCACGCGGTTATCGCAGCCAATGCGATTACACTGGGCAAGCATGTATATGTCCAGAAACCTCTTACCCATTCGGTATATGAGGCACGCCTTCTGACAAAACTCGCCAGGAAATACAAGGTGGCCACCCAGATGGGCAACCAGGGCAATTCGTTCGACGACGGCCGTCAGCTTTCCGAATGGATATGGTCCGGCGTCATAGGGGACGTCTACGAGGTCCATGCCTGGACCGACCGTCCTATCTGGCCACAGGGACTTATGCAGCCTGCGGGAGGCGTCAAGGTTCCCAAGACACTTGACTGGGACCTCTTCATCGGACCCGCCGAGATGAGACCTTACGATCCTGCATACACGCCCTGGAACTGGAGAGGATTCTATGACTTCGGTACCGGAGCCCTCGGCGACATGGCCTGCCATATCATGGATCCCATCGTCATGGCCCTGGGAATCAAGTATCCTACCAGCGTCATGGCAAGTTCCACCCTCAGCAACCTTTATTCCCCGCCTCACGCCGAAACCATTACCTATACCTTCCCGGCCCGTGCTCCCAAGGGCAATGTCAGGATGCCGGAGGTCAAGGTCCACTGGTACGACGGAGGACTCCTCCCTCAGCGTCCCGAAGAGCTTCCGGACGGTCAGATGATGGGAGACGAGAACGGAGGACTCATATTCGTAGGGACAAAGGGCAAGATAATGGCCGGCTGCTATGGACTGAAGCCGATGCTTCTGCCCGAGTCCTCCATGGAATTCTTCAAGGAACCCAAGCCTGTCATCAGGAGGGTCCCCGGAGGGAACGGCGACATCTGGAGCACGAATGCCCACGAACAGGACTGGATCCGCGCCTGCAAGGAATCTCCCGAGAACCGCGTGGAGACATCCTCGAATTTTCAGATATCAGGTCCCTTCACCGAGATGGTGGATATGGGTGTCCTGGCCGTACGCTTGTCCGGCCCCACCGGCCTCCATCGCGAACTGAAATGGGACGGGGAGGCCATGCGCTTCACCAATATTTCGGATACCGACAAGATCCGGATAGTCAATTACGACGACTTCAAGGTCATCGACGGTGATCCACGGTTCGACCGCAGGTATGCCGAGTTCAATGCAAAGGAGATGGCTGAAGAATGGGTCCGCCATACCTACCATAATGGATACTCATTACCTGACATGCCAAATGACTAGAATCAGAATGTTCCTGGCAGCCGCTGCGATAGCTGTCGCTGCCATCGGTTGCGCTCCCAGGCAGACCGCTGCCGAAAAACTCGGGTGGAAACTCGCCATGCAGTCATACACCTTCCACAAATTCTCCTTCGAGGAGGCTTTGGACAAGACTGCGGAACTGGGTGTCAAGTATATCGAAGCATATCCCGGTCATAAACTGGGCGGAAAATGGGGAGACCAGACCTTCGGCTATGCTATGGATGGGCAGACCCGGAAGGAGGTCCTCGAACTCGCGGCATCCAAGGGCGTCAAGATCGTAGGCTCCGGAGTATTCGTACCCTCCGACCCTTCCGAATGGGAGAAGGAATTCGAATTCGCAAGGGCCATGGGACTTGAATACATTTCCGCCGAACCTCCTATGGAGGATTGGGATCTCGTCGAGAAGCTGTCCGATGAATATGGTATCGCGGTTTCCGTCCACAACCATCCCAGGCCATCGACTTACTGGACTCCGGACAGCCTTCTGGCTGCGGTTTCCGGAAGATCCGCCAGGCTTGGGTCCTGTGCCGATGTCGGACATTGGAAAAGGTGCGGACTGGATCATCTGGAGTGCCTGAGAAAACTGGACGGCAGGATCATTTCCCTGCATTTCAAGGATATCGCCCCTGAAGATGCCGAGGG
>JAEEGI010012012.1_pt1 | contig 18584 bp, 17 predicted proteins | sample 8958751 | NCBI WGS metagenome assembly JAEEGI01 (sample SAMN16246545, study PRJNA631951) | gut metagenome | biome: gut microbiome; feature: rumen; material: KS-attached | host: Bos | place: Iran: Karaj | collected 2018-10 | reverse complement strand
TATTAGTAAAATGCGTAAGTAAACTACAAATAACATAAATTTTAAACCAAATTAATCTTTAATCAATCATGAAAAAGCTCCTTTTACTTGCAGCTGTTCTGCTTATGGCAATCACTGGTTGCGAAAAGAAACCTCAACCGACTCCCGGTCCCGGTCCCGACGGTCCCGACGGTCCCGAAGAGAACACAAATGTAAATCCCATTGAAATCAGAATTGATGGTGATTTCGCTGACTGGGATGCCATCACAGAGGCTGTTTGCAAAGAAAACGACTTCGTTGACATGAAGAAGGGTGCTGCAGGCGACCCCGTCCTGGTAATCAAGACATCTTCCGATGCTGACAATGTTTACCTCTATGCAGAAGTACTGGCAGAGGCTCTCCCTCAGAACGCAATCAGCGGCGAGTGGGGTGACTCCTACAATGGCGTTGAAGGCTGGAGCGGTGATGCCGACAATGATTCTTCCAGCGAGGTATTCAACGTATTCTTCGATCCCGACGGTAAAGACAACACCGGTTTCTACACCTATCCCAGCGAGGCTGACGAAGAGGTTCCCGCAATCCCCGGTCTGGGCTGCGAGTTCTGCTCTCAGTTCTTCATGTTCTTCAACTATAACACCAATAAGGTTGGTGTATGCTGGGAACAGACCAACGTAGGTCCCACCATCGCTCTTGACGCAGAGGGCAATCCCGCTCCCTACGACTACACAGGTTCTTTCTTCCAGGAGACCATCTGGAATGCAGAAGGCACCGTATACCGTTATGGCTGGCAGTATGACGAAGAGACTGGCGAGCTCCACGGCGACAACATTCTTCCTCGTCCCGAGAACTTCAAGACCGCTACCGTTGGTACTGTCTGCAAGATGGAGTTCACTTTCGAAAAGAAAGATATCGTGAACCTCGAGGATGATGATACTGACTATGCATGGGGTATCTGCTTCCGCTTCGATACCTACACCCAGGATATCGGTCCCGTCAGCGCTTCTTACTCTGAATAATCCTTACAACTCTTTAGGATAACATTTGGCCGCCGCCTTATGCGGCGGCCATTTTTTTAACCAACACCCCCTACCCCATGAGAAAAACTCTCTTTCTGTCGGCAGTCGCCGCAATTTGCGCCCTTCTCGCCTTCGGGTGCAAAGAACCTGCGCCCGACGTCACACCCGACGATCCTCAGGAGCAGACGGACGACACCCCCGAAGACAACACTCCGGAAGAGCCGGCCGACCCGTGGGGTGAACCCGGCGACCAGCCCCTTGACGACGAAGGCGAAGAACAGCCGGCAACCGATCTGGAAGAGGCCTATGCCCGGCAGGACGCCGGTCTTACAGTAAAAGCTTTCACCGAAATCGACGGCGACGTGGTGAATCCGGAACGCGGATTCTACTATCCGTTTGACCTTTCCGGCGACTACAACAACATCACCGCCAGCACCGTCAAAAGCCAGCGCAAGCAGGGCCGTACCATCATGTACATGCAGTACGTCTTTCCAAAATATATGTCCAAGGACATTCCGGACAAGGTACTGACCAACATGCAGAAGGACTTTGACGGCCTGCGCGAAGGCGGCGGCAAGTGCATCCTCCGCTTCTGCTACAAGCAGAACGAATCGGAATCCAACAAGCCGTGGGATCCCGAGGAGCAGTGGGTTATGCGCCACATAGAGCAGGTCAAGCCGCTGCTTCAGAGAAACGAGGACGTGATCATGGTGTTTCAGGCGGGCTATGTCGGCGTCTGGGGAGAATGGTACTACACCGACCATTTCGTTATGAAACCCCAGTCGTTCGAGGATTATCAGCCCCGCCGCAGGGTTCTGGAGGCTATGCTCGACGCCCTGCCCGCTTCGCGGCAGGTGGCGGTCCGCACCCCCGACTTCAAGATGCGCATGTACGGCATCGGCCTTAAGGACACCCTCACCGCAGCCACGGCCCACGACGGTTCCATCCTCTCCCGCATCGGCGGCTACAACGACTGCTTCGGGGCATCTTCCGACGACTACGGCACCTACTCCTATTCCAACTCCCGCGCCTTCTGGAAGGGCGACACCCGCTACACATTCATGGGCGGCGAAACCTGCGGCGTGTCGGAATACTGCACCTGCGAGGTCTCCATCAAGGATATGGAAAGATATCACTGGACGTACCTCAACAGCGACTACAACAAGAGCGTAATCAACCGCTGGAAAACCCAGGGCTGCTACAACGAAGTGCTCCGCCGCCTGGGTTACCGCATTGTTGCGGAAAGAGTAAAATATACACCCGAGCCCCGCTCGGGCGAACCCTTCAGACTGGTTTTGTATCTGCGTAACGACGGCTTCTCCGCGTTCCAGAACCCGCGCGACGCCAAGCTGGTTTTCGTGGCATCCGACGGCACCAAAACCACCTTCGACCTTGGCAGCGACCCCCGCACCTGGCATCCCGGCCAGCATAGAATCGAAACTTCGTTTACCCTTCCCGCGTCGAAGGGTACCCTATATCTCCACCTTGCCGATCCGCTGCTCCCCGACCGTGTCGAATACAGTGCAGCGCTGGCAAATGAAGGGGTGTGGGACTCCACAACCGGTTACAACAAATTACTTGAATTATGAGAAATACAGCAATAGTCATATTGGCAGCAATGCTCCTTGCAACAACCTCCTGCAAGCCCAAACAGGCCCAGGATCAGGAGCCTGAACTGCAATACTACACAACTGAGGGAACATACGACATCGTCAACGTGCAGATGCCGCCAGTTACAAATGAAGTCCGTAATGTAATCTTCCTTATCGGTGACGGAATGGGCCTGGAGCAGGTCAGCTGCGCGTGGACCTTGAACCGCGGCAAGCTGAATCTGGACAATATGCCCTACATAGGTCTTTCCCGCACATATAGCACCAGTAACCTGATAACCGACTCCGCGGCGGGCGGAACCGCCCTGGCCGTGGGAGAGAAAACCGCCAACAGCCACGTAGGCTGCACCCCTTCTGCCCAGCCGCTCTACTCTATGCTGGACAAGGCGCAGAAGCTGGGCAAAAAGACCGGCGTTGTGACCGTCTGCCACCTGGCAGATGCCACTCCCGCCGACTTCTGCTGCCACGACGAAGACCGCTATCACTACGATGAAATCATTGCCGACTATGCCGAATGCGGCGTGGATTATATTGCCGGCGGCGGCCGCGACTACTTTGGCCCCAGCCGCAAGGACGGCCGTGACATCGTGGCGGAGATGAAGGCCCAAGGCTACAACTACGCCACCACAGAAGAGGAATTGGCAGCCGCTCCCCTGCCCGTCCTGGGGCTTCTGGCAGATGACAACCTGCCCGTTGCGGCAGAACGCGGCGATATGTTCCGCCATATGACATCCCGCGCGCTGGACCTGCTCAGTGAAGCCGGCGGCGAAAAGGGCTTTGCAATGATGATAGAGGGTTCCTGCATAGACGACTGGCTGCACGCCAATGACATCGCCAAGGCTATGGAAGAGTTGCTGGACTTTGACCGCACCCTGGGCGATGTGCTGCAGTGGGCTGCAGCCGACGGCCACACTCTGGTGGTTGTCACCGCCGACCACGCCACCGGCGCCCTGACGCTTCAGGACGGCGACCTGACCGAGGGCCGCATAGGCGTTGCTTTCGGCAATGACAGCCACAACGGCATCGCCGTGCCGGTATATGCCTGGGGCCCAGGCAGTGACGCCTTCACCGGCATCCGCGAAAACGCCCAGTGGGGTGAACTTATAGCATCATTCGTAAAATAAAAGGATATGAGTCAGAAGAAACACAACTGGCTGCTGTATGCCATAATAACTATGCTGACCTGGGGCGTCTGGATGACTTTTTCAGACCCGACCCTCGGCGACAAATACCTGGGCATTCCCAGCAACTTCCCCTCCGAGATGGTGTATGTCATCTGGGCTCTGAGCATGATTCCCTGCGCCATCTTTGCGCTGTTCAACATCAAGTGGAAACTGGACGTGAGGCCCAAGAGTGTGCTGCTGAGTATGGGCGTGGGCCTGCTGGGTGCAGGCGGTCAGCTGGTGCTGTTCATCGCCCTCAAATATGCCCCCTCATACCTGGTGATGCCTATGATTTCGGTGGCGCCCATAGTCACGGTGCTGCTTTCTGCCACCATCCTCAAAGAGAAGGTATCCAAACTTGGCATTCTGGGCATAATACTGGCCTTTATAGCCATTATCTGCTTTGCCATACCCTCCGATAAGGAAGGCACGGTTTCGAGCTGGATTTGGATACTTCTGGCCGCCGTGGTGTTTATCTGCTGGGGCATCCAGGCTTTCGTGATGAAGCTGGCCAACAACCACACCCCCGACGCCGAGAGTGTGTTTGTGTATATGGCCATCGCCGCTGTCGTGCTGATTCCGGTGGCATTCCTGCTCAAATCCCCCTCTACCCTTGCCGAATATGGCTGGGGCATCTCTGCCAAGGTGTTCGGCGTGCAGATTCTGAACGCTATTGGCGCCTTCACGCTGGTATATGCCAACCGCTACGGCAAGGCTATGGTCATCGCGCCGCTGGCGGATGCCTGCTCTCCCGTTATCTGCTGCCTGCTGTCCATAGTGCTGCTGGCCATCGCCGACCTGGACGCTATGCCCTCTGTATGGCAGATATGCGGTATGGTGGCGGCCATCAGCTGCGTGTTCATTTTCAGCCGGGAATAGCATAGTCCGGCTATTTGCAACTAGTGCGGGTTTGTCGTATATTTGTATGACAAACCCGCATTGCTATGAAAAAATCCTTCTCTGCAGCAGCCGTTCTGTGCTGCATCTTGTTTATGGCCGGATGCGCCGGCAACAAATCCACGGCTCCCGAGCTGGACTACGAAGCGCTGAACGCACAGGCCCTGGAAGAGTACCTGCAGCCCGTCCATCCCGGAGTCCGCGGCCAGGTGCCTTTCTGGAACAAGTTTGCCACCAAATATATCTACGCCCCCGCTTTTGACTTTGACGATGTGGAGAATGCCGTGGGCTATACCTACACCGCAGAGGCGGGCGGGCAGTTCTTTATTTTTGGCAACGAGAGTCCCCGCGCCGACCTGGGCGAGATCTGGCAAGAAATGCCCGTGGGTCCGGTGGAGCTCACCGTGCAGGCTTATGACGGAGAAGGCGAGCCTCTGGGCGAACCCCAGAAATGCAGTTTTGAGAAGGACAACCCCTTCTGCGGCCCCTACGCCCCCGCTCCCATCGGTTACCGGGAGGCAGCCGTAAAAACCGCCAAGGCCCTTCACGACAGCCCCATAGGCCAGAGTTGGGCCAAGCCGGGCAAACCCGACACCACATATTTCTACAACTGCTACCCCTGCAAGATCTGGAGCGGAATAGCCCAGACCGAGTGCTTCCTGGCCCGCGAGGTGCCTGAGTACCGCGATGCTGCGCTGCAGATTGCCCGCAACGCCTGCGACGGTCTAATGGCCTTTTCCCAACCCGAGGACGCGCCGCTGGCTTTCTTCCCTCCCACATACTACTACGGCGACAATTGGGAGGCCAAATCCAGCGTACTCCGCTTTAACAGGGGCAAGACTATGTTCCTGGAGGCCACCTATGCCGCAAACGCCCTGCTGGACCTCTACGACCTGACCAAAGAGCAGAAATACTTTGACCACGCCGTGGGCATCGCCAAGACATATCAAAAGCTTCAGGCCCAGAACGGTTCCTGGCCCGTGAAGGTAATCTTGGAGACGGCCGAGCCGGTGAATAACGCCCGCTGCCTGCCCGCAGACATACTTATGCTGGCAAACCGCCTCAAGGTGAAATACGGCGTGGAGGGTTTTGAAGAAATGGTGGAAAAGGGCGACAAATGGATGTGGGACAATACCATCTCGGAATTCAAATTCGACGGCCAGTTCGAAGACGTTCCCATTGAAGACAAGGTTCCCTACCAGAACCTGACCCACTGCACAGCCGGCGACTGTATGGAATATCTTATGACCAAGCCCGTATTTGAAAAGAGCGACCTTAAGACCTGCATAGAGATTGCCCGCTGGGCAGAGGACCAGTTCACCCGCTGGCACTCCAAGGTAGAAAAGGATGCCGACGCGCTCAGCGCCACCGAAGGCGTATTCACATCGCCATTCGTGTTTGAGCAGTATTCCTGGAAGAATCCCGTGGATGCCAGCATCGCCAAGGTGGCCAACAACTTTATGCATATCTACCACAAGACGGGCGACCTCCTGTGCCTGGCAAAGGCCAAGGCGCTGGTGGACACCCTAATCAAGATACAGGATCCCGAAACCGGCACAATGCCCACCATACCCGACAGCGACACTAAATATTCTCCCGACGACATTTGGGCCAACTGCGTATACTACAGCATAGGGACCCTGATGAGAATGGCTGACATCTATGAAAACTAATCTCCGCATCACAACTCTGGCGGCAGCGCTGCTGCTCTCGCTGGGCCTCGGCGCACAGGTCAAGGTGGCCGACCCCGCACGTCACGGGATGGACCCGGAGCGCCTCGCCCGGCTGGACGAGGTGATTGAGGAATGCATTGCCGGGGGCAACATTCCCGGTGCTGTCATAAGCGTGGTCCGCGGCAGGGAGATAGTCTATCTCAAAGCCTACGGCAACAAGTCGCTGGTGCCCCGGGCCGAGCCGATGACCGTAGAAACCATTTTCGATCTGGCGTCGCTGAGCAAATGCGTAGGCACAACACTGGGCATAATGCAGCTTATCGAGGGCGGCCATATCCGCCTTACGGACCCGGTGAACAAATATATTCCGGAGTTCAAGCCGTGGAAAGACCCCGACACCGGCGAAGAGGTGGACATAATAATCCGCGACCTTATGACCCACGCCTCCGGACTGGATGCCTACTACGACGCCGGGCGCTTCGTACAGCGCTTCGGTACCAACCAGCCGGACAGCCTGATGCGGGTCATTGCCACCGAAGCGGGCCGAAACTTCCGCCCCGGCAGCGGATTCCTCTATAGCTGCCTGAACTTCATCACCCTGCAGAATATCCTGCAGCGCGTCACCGGAGAGAGACTCTGCGACTATGTACAGAAGCACATATTTGACCCGTTGGGACTCAGACACACCTGCTACTTCCCGCTGGCAGAGGATATGCGCACGCCGCTCGCTCACCAGGACCTGCTGCCGCTGGTTGCCCCGACCTCGGTGCAGGCCGACGGCAAACCCCTTGTGGGCGCTGTACACGACCCGCTGGCCCGACTTGCCAACGGCGGAAACAGCGGCAACGCCGGGGTCTTCTCAAACGCCTTGGACCTCTCGCGCCTCTGCATTATGCTGATGAACCGGGGACGCCTGTATGAAGACAAGAAACTCGGCTATCCGGCCATCAGACAAACTATCCTGAGCCCGGCAGCCATCAGGACAATGTGCACCATTCCGCCCGAGAACGACCCTAAGGTCGGCCGTGCACTGGGCTGGGATAAGAAAAGTGAACACAGCAGTCCGCGCGGCGACCTGTTCAACCCTGAAACCACCCTCTGCCACACGGGCTACACCGGCACCACGCTGGTGATAGATATGAGCACTCGCACCGCCATAGTGCTTCTCACCAACCGCGTCCATCCCACCGACGACGGCCTAGTGGGTCCTTTGCGCAGCAAGGTAGCCAACATTGTGGCGGGTTCCATAATATGGTAACGATGCCTGCACCACTGATAGTCGTGACAGATGCCGTATCTATGGCGGAGGCCATACGGCTCTACGGCATCATCCCCCTGTTTGCCACAAAAATCCCCAATTATTCCATAGAAGAACTCACGCCGGAGGGCTATCTGGCATTTGACGGTCCCCAGGGAATCGTATCGTCTCCCTGGGACTGGAAGGTGACTTGCGTGCAGATGGGCGAGTTTGCCTACGGAAAGTTTTTGCTGTGAGGCAAGGCCGCCTTCGCCACCCTGGAGTGGTACCGCGAACTGCGCGCCTGGCGCCTCTCCCAGGCCAAATACAAGCCCGATGCTGCCGGAAAAAAGGTATTGGAACAGATGGCCGCCGACGGCGACATCACCGTCAAAAAGGTCAGGGAATTGCTGGGAATAAACAAATCCAAGGCAGATGCCCTGCTAATGAAACTGCAGATGTCCTGCCGCGTGGTCACCGGCGACATCCAGCGGGTATACCGCGGCCCGTACCTGGAATACAAAGGATGGCAGACAGCCACCTTCTGCACCCCCGAGGCGCTTTTTGACACCTCGGGCATAGAAGAGATGCTCCATCTGGAGCACAACATTTCACACAGTCTGGAGACGGGCCACAGCCCTAAAGAATCCTATAGGCTGCTCTGCGGGCACATCCGCACCATAGTGCCGGACATCACCGACCGGGAGCTGAGCCACCTGCTGGGTTAGGCCGGCTATATCGCCTCCACGTCGCCGGCTCGCATCCATCCCTGGCGGCCGTCAGAAATCTCTACCTTGCTCCACTCGCCCAGCTGGTCCAGAATCTGGACCTTGGTGCCTTCGTGCAGGATAAAGAGCGACTTGCCGTCTTCTCCGGGGGAACTCTTCACAGACGATACCGGAATCATAACTATGGCCGAATCCCTGGCCATAACGTCGTGACGCTCGCTCATAGAGAATATGAACGAAGCCACGGCCAGCACAAACAGTATGCAGGCCAGAATGAACGACAGGGTGCGTGCCCCGCGGCGGCCAAAGTAGCGGAAGCCCAGCAGGCACAGCGCCACCAGCAGCACCAGTGCCACTGTAACCCACGCCCAGGCATTGCTGGAAAGCAGATATTTCACATCGCGCAGCCATTTGACAAGTATAAACTCGGGCACAACCTCTATGCGGTCCAATACCGACTCGCGGGCAATGTCCAGATTGTACTTGGCGTCGGAATTGGAAGGATTCTGCTTGAGCGCCTTCTCCCAATAAAGTATTGACTCGCCCAACTGCCCCGTCTTGTAATAGGCGTTGGCGATATTGTAGCACAGGCGGTCGGAAGTCTGCCCCATCTGCTCTATCTGCAGATATTTCTCCAAAGCCCCCTTCCAGTTGCCGGAAGAATAGTCGGCTGCGGCATCTTCCCATAGCGGCTCTCCGGCGGCAAAAGCACCAAACGATGCCACCAACAGCGCCGCAATCACAGCCACGGCTTTCCTTGCACCGCGGGCTCCGCGCTTGACTCCCGACTCTATGTCGGTGATGGTCTCCAGCGCCTCTTTGTACTGATCCTCCATCTGCTCCGGAGTGTAGTCGGGCGCATACCGCGCCGCTTCGCAAGTAGATATAATGTTCATAAGACGTTCTATTACAGGCTGCTGAACCCCGCGCTGGGCAAGCGCCTCACAGATATTGTCCTTGCTCAGATCGGACACGGGCATAGTGAGCTTGTCGCTGATATAGCCCATAACGGCCTTGTGCAACTCTTCGTAATAAGCCCCCACGAGTCCCTGCTTGAGATAGTCCTTGCTGCGGCGCAGACGCTCGGTGGCCATACGGTTGGCGCGGCGGTTGCGGGTTCCGGCCACGTCGGCGCGGCGCGCGCGGGCCTTGTCAAATATGGCGCAGAGTATGAAGAAGAGTGCAACTATCGCCGCCAGTATTGCATAGAACGGCCACGAAGTGACAAAGAAACTGCCCGCCTTCTTGAGGCCGGGATTGCCAGTGGCAATATAGCGGATGTCCCTGCCGATATCCTTCACGCCCTGGCGCACTCCGCCCGGGACGCCGGGTGCGACAGCGGCATTTTCCATCCCGTCAGAAGAGACTTTGATGGTGACGGCCGGTGCCTCGGTGGTGACATACTGTCCTTTGGAGATGTCGTAATAGCTATATTTGATGGGACCTACGGTAAAATCGCCATAGCTGCGGGCTATGAACGGATATTCAAAGGTCTTGCTGCCGCCGGTGCCGTTGGCCTCGCTGCGGTCGGTGGTCTTGACGTCGTATACATCAAAATCGGTGGGGAAATCAATCTTGGGAGCGCTGAGCATAGTCACATTGCCCTTGCCGCTCACGGTCACTATCAGTGAAGCCGCCTCGTTGGCCGCAATGGAGTCGGCAGAGAAGCGGGCGGTGATGTTGAACTGCCCCACACCGCCGCCAAACGACGCCGGAGCGCCCTTGGGAAGCGGGGTCACATTGACCTTGATGGCACCCGTCGCAATCCGCTTGCGGATGGTCTGATAGCTCTCGAAGAAATCGTCGAAGATGCTTCTGCCGCGATTATTTGCGCGCACCCGCACCTGGCATACCGCCTCGGCAGGATCTATGGTGATGACGCCCTCCTGCTGGGGAATCAGCATATAGCGGCGGATGACCGTGGTCTTGTATATCTTGCCATTTATATTCTCTGTGTTGAACTCCAGATTGGTGGGAGCGTAGGTTTCCTTGCTCCAGAAACCGTTGAATGTGGGGAGTTTGAAATCCTCAAAGCCCACAATGTCCTGGCGGGTATACATCTTGAGCACGGCGGTGATGGGCTCGCCCTTTACGGCCGTGGTCTTGCTCAGGTTCAGACGCATAAAGATATCCTCATTTGCAACTGTCCCTGTGATTGCGGGATCGCTCTGCTGGTTCTGCTGCGCTGCAGAGCCCGAACCGCCCTGGCCGTTCTGACCGCTCTGCTGATTCTGCTGGCCTTGCTGGCCACCGGCAGCGGCGCTGCCGCCGTCGTCCACAACCTCAACCGTTGCGGTGCGGCTGGAGCACTGGGTGCCGCCCACCTTGCAGGTCGCCGCCGGAATGGTGTAGGTGCCTTTGGTGTCGGCGCTAAGCAGGTAGGTGTAGGTTTCGGAGCGGCTGGATTCAACCTTGCCGTTGATTATGGTTGTGCTGCTGGAAGAGCCCTTGGACGGCCCCCACATAAGGGTCAGTCCGCCGGAGGGTGCCCACTCAAAGTCGGAGATTTTGCCGTCGGCGGTGAACACCACCCTGAACGGCTCGCCGGTGGCCACCACGTTGGGAACGTCTACAGTGAGCGTTTGCGCCTGCAGCAGACCGCAGACAAACAGCAGCAACAGTGAGATATATCTTTTCATCTTACCAATTTTTCTCTTTCTGACGGGACTTCAGGGCCGCCGCCTTCTCTTTCTTGACCTTCTCCTGGGTCTGGTCTTCCTGAGCCTGGATGGCCTGCAGCATCTGCTCCGCAGCCTCGGGACTTATCTTCTGATTCTGATTGTCCTGCTGGGGCTGATTCTGGTCGTTCTGCTGATCCTGATTGGGATTCTGCTGATCCTGGTTCTGGTCGTCGTTTTTATCCTGATTCTGGTCTTTATTCTGATCTTGGTTCTGGTCCTGATTCTGGTTTTGGTCCTGGTTCTGATCTTTATTCTGATCGTTGTTGTCCTGGTTCTGGTCCTGGTTGTTCTGATCCTGGTTCTGCTGCTGGTCCTGCTGCTCTTTTTCCAGCATCTTCTGAGCATAGGCCAGGTTGCTCTTGGCATCCATATCGCCCGGGTTCAGGCGCAGAGAACTCTTGAAGGCCTCTATGGCCTCGCTCCAGCGACGCTGCTGCAGATATATGTCGCCGTTGTTGAAATAGGCGTCAGCGGCGCGCGGACTGCGGGAAAGGCTGTCCAGAGCCGCTTTGGAATACTTCTCTGCCTCGGTATAATTCTCGTTTTTATAAAGGGCGTTTGCCAGATTGTACTGCGCCGCCACGCTGGTGGAATCCTTGAGCAGGGCCTTCTTGTAGTCAATCTCGGCTTTGGGAAACTCCCCTTTTTTGAACGCCCGGTTGCCGGCGCGCACCTCGCGGCGGTCCACCTGCGCAAAGGCGGTGGCGCTGCACAGCAGCACGGCAAACAGAATCAATATCGCTTTTTTAATCATACCTTCTCTTATTTGAACAGTTTCACGCGGCTGCGGCGCTCTCCAATCAGCATTTCTATGATAAAGAAGAACAGGGCTATTGCAAAGAAGTACATATACTGCTCGTCAAAGTCCTCGAACACAACCGACCTGAACTTGGAGGCCTCTATGCTGCGGATATTCTCTATTATGGGATTCAGGCCAAACTCGCCCGCTGCCGCACGGACATACTCTCCGCCGCCGGCAGAGGCAATCTCGCGCAGGGAATTCTCGTTGAGGCGGGTCACCACAATGTTGCCGTCCTTGTCGCGAAGCATATCGCCGCCCATAGGGATGGGTTCACCCTGCGGGCTGCCCACGCCTATGCAGTATATCTTGATGCCCTCCTGGGCTATGGATTCTGCCGTTTCCAGCACATTACCCTCGTGGTCCTCACCGTCGGAAATCAGTATTATGGCGCGGCTCTTCTCGCTCTGGGTGCTGAAACTGCGCGCGGCAGTCATAAGCGCATCCGCCGTGGCGGTACCCTGGATGGGGATGGAGCCGGGCTGTATGCTGTTCAGAAATGCTTTTGCCGAGACATAGTCGGTGGTGATGGGGAGCTGCACAAAACTCTCTCCCGCAAAAATCACCAGGCCGATGCGGTCTCCCGCCAGCTTGTCCACCAGCCTGGAAATGGCCAGCTTGGCCCTCTCAAGACGGTTGGGAGAATAGTCCTGCGCCAGCATAGAGTTGGACACGTCCAGCGCAATCATAATCTCCACGCCGCTGGTCTCACGCTCTTGCAGGCGGGCGCCCAGCTGGGGACGCGCCAGACCCAGCACGAAGAACAAGAAGGCCAGCGAAAAGAATGTCACCCGCAGCCACCCTTTGGAAGAGGAGACGTCGGGCATAAGTTTGTTTACAAGTTCAGGGTCACCAAGACGCGCCGCGCGTGCCTTCTGCCCCCTGCGATACCACCAATACCCCAGGAAAAAGAAGGGTATCAGCAGCAAGAGCAACAGATATTCAGCTTGAGCAATGTGCAACATCTTATGGTAACTTCTTTAAAATCACAAATTTAAACAACAGCTCCAGCAGCAGGAGCACCAGCGCCCAGATGGCAAAGTCCATATACCGCTCGCTGTACACGGGGAAACTGTCCACAGTGGTGCGGTTCTTTTCCATCTTGTTTATCTCGCCGTAAATCTCCATCAGCTTGGTATTGTCGGTGGCGCGGAAATACTTGCCGCCGGTGGTCTCGGCAATCTTCTGCAGCAACGCCTCGTCTATCTCCACCTTCATATTCTGCACCTGGATGCCCCAGGGAGTCTGCACCGGATAGGGAGCATCGCCCTTGGCGCCGACACCGATGGTATATACCCGGATGCCGTAGGTCTTGGCAATCTCGGCCGCCGTTTCGGGGGCGATTTCGCCACGGTTGTTCACACCGTCGGTGAGCAAAATCACCACGCGGCTCTTGGCATCGGAATCCTTCAGGCGCGCAACCGCCGTGGCAAGGCCGTTGCCAATGGCAGTGCCGTCTTCAATGAGGCCCGTCTGCACCTCCTTCATCATATTGATAAGGGTGATGCGGTCGGTGGTCACGGGGCACTGCGTATAGCTCTCGCCCGCAAACACCACAATGCCGATGCGGTCGGTGGGGCGGCTGGCAATGAACTCTATGGCGATGTCCTTGGCGGCGCCTATGCGGTCGGGCTTGAAGTCGCGGGCCAGCATAGAGGTGGATACATCCATATCCAGCACTATGTCTATGCCCTCGGTATCCACTTTCTCAAAATTCTTGCTGTCGCGCGGACGGGCAATGGCCACAATCAGCAGCGCAAGCGCAGCAAGGCGCAGCAGGAAAGGCAGATGACGCAGCGCCCGCTTGAACCAGGAGGGCTTGTACTGCCACTGATCCAGCGAAGATACCTGCAGCGACGGCGCCCTCCCCTTGAGCTCCCTGTAAAGGTACAGGGCTGTCAGCGGGATGAGCAGCAACAGCAGCCAGAGCAGTTTCGGATATTCAAAAAACATATTACTTCTCCTCCTTCTTCTCTTCGTCTATCTCCTTGATATAAGTGGCATTAACAAAGCGCACCGCATCGGGAATGACCTCTTCGTTCTCTTCTGCCGAAGCCAGATACTTGGCAAACTTAACCAGGTCGGCGCGGGTAAAGAGCTCGTCCATCTTGCCGTAGAGAGCCTCTTCAATATCCTGCTTCTTTAGGTCGGCAAGCATCTCACGCGAAGGACGCTCCAGAGCCACAATGCCGTAGCGGTCGGCGATATATACGCGGAGGGCGTCGGTGACCTCTGTGTAGAACTGCTTCTGCTTGTCGTTCTGCCAGAGTTTCTGCTTACGGATTTTGTCCAGTGCCCGCAGCGCCACGATGTGCGGCGGATCCTTCACTATGGGCTTGCCCAGGAAGGTGCGGTTGGCGCGGCTCATCTTTATCCAGCGCACCAGCGCCCAGACTATCAGCGCCAGCAGCAGCGCCAGGCCTATCCACGGCAGCAATTCCTTGAATTTGAGCGGATATTTGATCTGCCCCTTGAGGTCTTTGATCACATATGTGGCGGTGTCAATGGGCACGGTGGTGACCTCCAGCGTGGGGCCTTCCATATAAAGGGTGTCCACAGCGCCACTCTTGCGCTCTATCATAGCAATCAGCGGCGGCAGATAATAGCTGCCGCTGTCAAAACTGGTAAGGATGACCTTGCCCTCTACCTTGACGCTCTTGCGGCCGTTGGACACGGTGTCCAGCTGCAGCGGCTTGATGATTTCCACGCCGGGAGCCGGCGGGTCGGCGATATCCTCCAGGAAATATTTCTCTCCGGGCGCCATCTCCAGCGGAATAATCCACTCTATCTGGTCGCCTATAAGGATGGTGTCGCGGCTCAGCCGGGTGGCTGGATTGCCCTCCTGCGCACGGCCGGCCACACACGCCGCCAAAAGCATCATTGTAAGTATCAATCTTCTCATTTGAGTCCCCTGTTTTTAAAGAAACCGGTCAGATACTTCACATAATCGTCGTCGGTGGCGATGCTCACATTGTCTATGCGATATTTGCTTAGCAGCGCCTTCCGCTCGGCATCCTGGCGCAGGGAGCGCTTCTGGTATTCCTTGCGCATCCTCTTTGAAGAGGTGTCCACCCAGGCGGTGGCGCCGGTTTCGGCGTCGCGCACCTTCACCAGACCCAGATTGGGAATCTCCTTTTCGCGCCTGTCGTAGATGTCAATCACAGATATGTCGTGGCGGTTGGCAGCTATCTTCAGAGCCTCTTCGTAGCGCGGACGGCCTTCTGCGTCGGTATCCATCATATCGGAAAGCACAAAGGCGGTGCAGCGCTTCTTAAGGGCGTTGGTCAGATAGCGCAGCGCCTCGCTCACATCGGTGCCACGGTCTTCTGGCTGGAACTCCACCAACTCGCGGATTATGTGCAGCAGGTGGCTGCGGCCCTTCTTGGGCGGAATAAACTTCTCTACCTTATCGCTGAAAAGCAGCGCCCCTACCTTGTCGTTGTTGATGGAGGCTGAGAAAGAGAGCACCGCGGCGATTTCGGTGGCAAGGTCCTGCTTGCTGCGCACGCTGGTGCCGAACGCACGCGAGCCGCTGACATCTATCAGCAGCATCACGGTGAGTTCGCGCTCCTCTTCAAACACCTTTACGTAGGGCGAGCGCAGGCGGGCTGTGACGTTCCAGTCCATATTGCGCACGTCGTCGCCATACTGGTATTCGCGCACCTCGCTGAAGGTCATACCGCGCCCCTTGAAGGCGCTGTGGTACTCTCCGGCAAACATCTGGTGCGAGAGCGCCTTGGTGCGGATCTCAATCTTGCGAACCTTGCTTAATAATTCGTTGCTGTCCATCAAAGAAACCTCCCGCTACTACGGAACCTCAATTGTATTCAGGATATCTGCGATGATATTCTCGGATGTGATATTGTCGGCCTCGGCCTCGTATGTAAGGCCTATACGATGGCGGAGAACCTCATAGCAGACGGCGCGGACATCCTCCGGAATCACATAACCGCGGCGGCGGATAAACGCGTAGGCCTTGGAGGCCATTGAGAGCGAAATGCTGGCACGCGGACTGCCGCCAAAGGCAATCATATTCTTGAACTTGGACAAGCCGTATTCCTCGGGATTACGGGTGGCGAACACAATGTCCACGATGTATTTCTCTATCTTCTCGTCCATATAGACGTCGCGGACGACCTTGCGGGCGCGGACTATATCCTCCGGCTTGATCACCACGCTGGGCTTGGGAAGACCCTCGCCGCTGTTGTTCATACGGATAATCTGCTTCTCCTCTTCTTTCTTGGGATATTTGACCACGACCTTGAGCATAAAGCGGTCCACCTGCGCCTCGGGCAGCGGATAGGTACCTTCCTGCTCAATGGGGTTCTGGGTGGCCATTACCAGGAACGGCTCGGGAAGGCGGAAACTCTCGTCGCCGATAGTGACCTGGCGCTCCTGCATTGCCTCCAGCAGGGCGCTCTGCACCTTGGCCGGAGAACGGTTTATCTCATCTGCCAGAATGAAATTGGCAAAGATGGGGCCTTTCTTGATTTGGAACTGCTCGCTCTTCTGGCTGTATATCAGCGTGCCGGTGACATCGGCCGGGAGCAGGTCCGGAGTAAACTGGATACGGCTGAACTTGGCGTCCATCGTGCCCGCCAAAGTGTTGATGGCAAGCGTCTTAGCCAGTCCGGGGACACCCTCCAGCAGGATGTGTCCGTTTGCCAGCAAACCAATGAGCAGGTTCTCTATCAGCGGCTTCTGGCCCACGATGACCTTGCCCATCTCCATCTGCACGAGATCCACAAAGGCGCTCTCCCTTTGGATGCGTTCGTTCAGTTCTTTAATGTTTTCACTGTCCATATAAAAATGTTTTGTAAATTTGTTCGATTTAGATATCTGACAAAATTAGCAATATTTTCCCAATGCGATTCTTTGTTTCGGTGTCCTACAATGGCGAGCGGTACAGCGGCTGGCAAAGGCAGCTCAACGCCGTCACTGTCCAGGAAATCCTGGAAGACGCACTGGGCAAGGCGCTGGGCTGTGCGGTAGAGCTCACCGGAGCGGGCCGTACCGACGCGGGGGTCAGTGCAAGCGGGTATATCGCCCATTTTGACACCGAAAAGGACCTCAAAGAGCACGCGCAATTATTGTACAAAATAAATGCCATCCTGCCCTCTGACATAGTGGCACATTTCTTTGCCCAAGTACCCCAGGAGGCACACGCCCGCTTTGATGCCACCAGCCGCAGCTACCGCTACAGGGTGCACACCGCAAAGGACCCCTTTGCCTGGCATTCCTTCTACTGCAAGTTCCCCCTGGACGTAGAGGCGATGAACCGCGCCGCCGCCGTTTTGCTGGGGACCCACGACTTTTCAAGCTTTGAAAAGACGGGCACCGACAACAAAACCTCCATCTGCACGGTGACCCGCGCCGCATGGACTGCAGAAGATGAAAACCACCTCCTGTTTGACATCACCGCCGACCGATTCCTTAGAAATATGGTGCGCGCGATAGTCGGAACGCTGCTGGATGTAGGGCGCGGCAAAATATTTGCAGACGATATCGCAGGCCTGCTGGAAAAGAAAGACCGCTCTGCCGCAGGGCAGAGTGTTCCCGGCGAGCCGCTGATGCTTTGCGGCATCACCTACCCATACGAATTATTGAAAATTAATTAATAACCTAAGACAATGTTACTTACTGTACTTCTCCAAACTGCCGCAGACGAGGTCGCAACCACCGTGACCGAGGTTGCAGAGCAGAGTTCTTTCTCGCTGCTGGGAATGGCCAGCAAAGGCGGCTGGCTTATGATTGTGCTGGCAATCCTCTCTATCATTGCTATTTACATTTTTGCCGAGAGGCTCTACGCCATTAACCACGCCGCAAAAGTGGACAAGAATTTCACCAAGGATATCACCGACTACCTGCAGGACGGCAAGAAAAAGAGCGCCCTGGCACTCTGCAAGAAGAGCGACACCCCTGTTGCCCGTATGCTTGAAAAAGGTATCGAGCGTATGGGCCGCCCGCTGCACGACATCCAGGCTGCGGTAGAGAATGTGGGCAACCTTGAGGTCGCACGCCTCGAGAAGAGCCTTCCCATCCTGGCCTCCATTGCCGGCGGCGCCCCTATGATCGGTTTCCTTGGCACCGTGATCGGTATGGTACAGGCATTCTTCAATATGTCGCAGGCAGGCAATAACATAGACATCACCCTGCTCTCCGGCGGTATCTACACCGCAATGATCACCACCGTGGGCGGTCTTATCGTGGGTATCATCGCCTACTTCTGCTACAACTTCCTCACATCCAGAATCTCCGACGTGGTTTACAAGATGGAGAACAGCACCATAGAGTTTATGGACGCCCTGGAGAGCGGAGCTGCAAAGCAGGGCAGCGACTCTTTTGAACTTGAAGTAGAATAATCTGCACGGCTATGGCACTCAAGAGAAACACCAAAGTGGATCCCAGCTTCTCGATGTCGTCTATGACCGACATCGTGTTCCTGCTGCTGATCTTTTTCCTGGTGACATCCACGCTCATCAACCCCAACGCCCTGAAGCTCCTGCTCCCCAAGAGCACCGGTCAGGTGTCGGCAAAACCGATGGCGACCGTCTCCATAAAGCACTACCCCGCCCAGAACCGCTGCACCTACCACATCAACGGCGACGCCACTCCCGTGAAGTTTGACCAGATCGAGGCCGAGCTGCAGAACGTGCTGGACGGCGAGGATGACCCCACATTCAGCATCTACGCAGACGAAACCGTCCCCATCAAGGAGGTCGTGGCGGTAATGAATATAGCTAAGCACAACCACTACAAAGTTATAATGGCGACATCGCCAGAATAGGATATGGCACTCTA
>JAEEGI010012011.1_pt1 | contig 18586 bp, 13 predicted proteins | sample 8958751 | NCBI WGS metagenome assembly JAEEGI01 (sample SAMN16246545, study PRJNA631951) | gut metagenome | biome: gut microbiome; feature: rumen; material: KS-attached | host: Bos | place: Iran: Karaj | collected 2018-10 | reverse complement strand
ATTCCGGTTCCTTCGATAAGGGTTCGATTCCCTTAGGGTGTACACGAATAGGCTTTTAATCTTTTGATTATCAGCCTATTTTTTTAGCCATATATTCTAAAAATGTAATTAAAGCTTTGGGCTATGCAGTATTCAACCGTATTTTTCGATAGTTGAGAATATGTCGTTGGATAAACCGCTTATTCATGAGAATCAAACATACAGCCAAAAGAGACACAGTCACGTTAAGGATAAAGAAATTCTTGAACTGCATGATTTCCAAGAGATAGCCAGACAGCGCAGCTGGCACGAACATCGCCATCACCACCAATGGCACATGTACAAGACTGAGAATATTCTCATCGAAAATGTCGGTGGTTCTTTTTATGAAAATAACGCAGATGTTCAGTCCGAATCCAAAACAGATTTGAGATGCAAAAGTCATGAGACAGATGTAGAGGAAATTGGAAGGCCTGCCATTCAAGACCATAATCAGGTAGAAAAGAGGAGAAATGAGCAATGGCAAAATCATGGTCCAGAACATTTTGATATTTCCAAATCGTCTCAACAAATGCTGTCCGATGAAAGTTCCCGCCATAAATGCGATGACTCCAATTGTCCCTTGTGCGAATCCCACCTCCTGCAACGTGCAATCCAATCCCCCTTTAGAGGCTGGAGTCATCAGATAAAACACCCGTGTGTAGAGCAAAAGGGACTGAGGCAACAGCAAAATACAAACGATGAGGAGAAACCTTATGTTTCGTGACCGTATTTTTGCATTATTCATTCTTGAATAAACATGCACGTCATGGACTTCTGATATTCTTTTAGGTCTTTGCATGGTAAGCACGATGAAAGGCAAAAGAATCAAAATCACTCCCGCCACAATGAAAAACTCCATAGACCATGCCAGATGAATATTCCTGAAAAAAATTTCATGAAATCCGACGAAAATAATCAAAATTCCATAAGTGAGAATAAAAGCCACCTGAGTAGCCACAAATTTATAATTCTCAAGGAGACTTTGCGCCCTCTTGTCTAAAACATTGTTATAATAGACCGCAATATATTTCTCATTGACCGCATTGATAAGCGCCAGAAGGAAAGTGGCAGAGAAAACGACAAAAATGTTGGAGAAGACATAGTCAACCACAAATGCCGTGAGGCAGAAAGCTGCAAAAAGGAGTAGATTGACCCCAATAAGCATACTCTTCAGATAGGGATTATATTTTTGCTTCCATCCGAGAAACAGTTTCAGTACTGAAGGGAGCATGAGCAATGCCGCCATCAATGCCGCCTTAGCGAAAGATGCTCCCAACTGCACAAACATGAGCAACGCCACATAAGTGACCATGGCAGATGCAATGGCCTCTGTGGCAAAGAGCGCCGGGATCCAAATCCACGGGCTGTTCCGCCGCTTCCTGTTCATGTTCTTATTCTGCATAAAGAGCTCCTACATCAACTATTCACCATCTATTCATAAATAGCTGTAATCTGTGCACCAGGATAGTAGTGTGACAAGATTTCCTGATATCCATATCCACTCTCCCCCATCACAGCTGCACCGATTTGGCAGAGTCCGACTCCATGTCCCCAGCCTGCCCCTTTCAGCGTGAAACTGTCGGGTACGCTATCGGTTGGGGGCTTCGCGTCATTGAAATTGCGTTGCACAATGAAAGCAGATGACTTCAAGTGAGTGGTGGATAAGACCCTTCTGATTTCCAGTTCCTTTCCGATAGTGAATGATCTTTCAGTACCAACAATTTTGAGCATATATATACGTCCGGACTTCCCTCTTTTGACAGGGACGAGGTCTATAATCTCGCCAAAATCGATTTTTGTTTTCTTGTTGATCAATTCAGCCAGTTCCGCTTGCTTATATGTCAGCTCCCAGCGATAAAAATCCATCGTCTCGGTGTCGTATGCATTGAGAATGTTAGACAGCACTCTGTAATTACTGGTGTTGCAAAATGCCGGAGGATTAGATTGAATCCACTGTTTGGCATCATTCTCCTCAGTGAGGTCCAATTTGTCATAGGCATCTGCATCAGGATTGATGACATCTCGTTTACCCACCAGGTATGGCATGTTGACATCTTCCCAGCATGCGTCAAACTGTTCCATCATGCCTCCACAACATTTAGAGAATCTGGCATCACAGATTTTACCTTCCGACATGAGGACAAGTCCCCTTGTTTCGTTAACCGCCTGAATGACTGCAGGGTTATCAGCTCGCTGAATTCCCTGATATCTCTGGCAATGGTCGTCTGCACAGACATCAAAAAGAATATGGTCTTCCCTATCGTACCATCTTATCAATGAATGGTCATTTTTATGGAAAGAGAAAAAAGTGTTGTTCTGGTTGTTTTTCAACAACTTTCGTCTTTTTTCGATTTGCGCGATAAGCCAACTTCTGGAAATAACGGCATGTGATTTCAAAAATTCGAGTGGGGAGGTCGCTTTCATTTCTGATGAAATGACACTGATGAGATAGTCCTCCACATTAAGGATGTTGATGGCACAGATTTTCCCATTATCGGCCAGCATATTCATAGCCCCCTTGAACGTTTGAGTCTCCGTTCGTTCCCAATGGAAATTGATACCGATTTTCACGTCATAAACCTCAATAGTCGCATCCTTTTGCTGCGGGATGAAACTGAGTTCCTGGTATAAGTTATCATTCCAGAGAATACACCCATCTTTATATTCCACAATCTGAGTGCCTGATACGGTTTCTCCTTTCGCCATAAAGTTTCCGTTCAGACCAACAGAAAGTTTTGTTGCCTGCAACACACAGACACTGACCTTAAATTCTTTCATATAAGTTCAACGAAAAACCTAAAAACTAATACTTTTAAGCCGTTTGATAACCGCCATCTCCTCTTCTGGCTCAATGCCACATTCCTGGATAATGCTCACAGCCAACGACGTGTCCATCTTATTGAAATCCTGTTCACGTGGAGTAATGACAAGTCCCGCCATATCAAGAGCTCCCGGGCTGACAAGCACCTTCAACTCATCATCCGACTCAAAATAACAATCCGGTCTATGTTTTCTCCTTGGTATAACCACACTGACAACTCTTTTCTGCCCATCCGATTTAGAGATCATATTCCAAGCCAAGATATTCATCATCGGCTCCTTTCCATTATCCTCTTCTTCCAATGCTTTATACAATTTCTCAAACAAAATGGTATTGGCTTTTGGTGTACGAGTGACAATAACGAATGTAGGACAGAGATATCTGGCAAGGAAGATGCCCGTATCGTCGGCCGTTTCCTCAATTTTGGTGATTTCGATGAACTCCTCATCAAGAATTGGATAGATTCTTGACCTTGAGATTCTGTAGTTTTCGTCCCAATCCCGTTCAAACGGTACGACTCCCCTCAATCCAATCTGGAAATGCATGTGGTCGGGAGCAGATGCTCCACATTGTGGTCCATTATAGAAAATGAACAATTTCTGCAGCTGATCGGCAATTTCCATCATATCACCATAATTCGGTAAAATTTCTTGAGGAATATGATTCTTATGCGGAACGGTGAAATGCACAGGAAGAATTGGGAACGGATTCACCAACAACTGATATTTATTGATGATTTGCAGTTCACACTGTACCTCCGGCCTGTTTTCCGGACAAAGGAAACACGGCCTTTTCTTCAGTGCCTCCTTAGAAATGTCAGCTCCAGTGGATACGATTCTTGCGGGATTGAACTGCACATCCAGTTTGACATCCTCCTGCTGTAATTTTTTTACTCTGACATTATCCAACTGCTTATATCTCAAAGCCGCTTCATCCCATTGGTTGAGCTGATCTTTGAAAAAATGCATGAATTCCTTATCAGAAAAAGCCTCCTCAAAAGATCGTCCTAAAACCTGCCTTGCTTTGATTTCAATGGTTCTGAGCGAATCCTTATATAGATTGTTGGCATTAACCTTGTCTCTTGATAATGCCGCATCCGAATTGCCTTCCCATCTTCTGCAAAGATAGAGCTCGTCGTAGATACGTCCGATTTTAAACATTCTGGAAAAAAGCAATCCAAGCGCATAATCCTCTCCGTAGCTTGTGTTAGGCACTCCATACTTTCGCAGAAGCGGTGTGAAGAAAGCTCTTGGTGCCCCCAATCCGTTTATTCTCAACGCATTATTCCGTCCATTCTCATCAGTCCACTCACGATGGTCAATAATTCCTGGCGGCAAAGTCTTCAGATTGAAGTCACACATTCTATAAGATCCGATGACCATAGCACATCCCTCCTCATAAAATTTAGCGACAATGGCCGACAGAGTCTGTTCCGAACTGTAAAGGTCATCACTATCGAGTTGCACGGCAAATCGTCCACATCTCGGGTCATTCACTGCCAGGTTCCAACATCCACCAATCCCCAAATCGTCCGTATCAGGAATAATATGAATGCATTGAGGATTCTCAACTGCTATTTGGCTGAGAATTTCTGTGGTTCCATCATCTGAATGATTGTCCACCACAATCACGTTGAAGTTGAATTCCGTCTTTTGTGAGAGCGCAGACATCACGGCGTCCTTCACCGTTTTCACCCGGTTTTTCACAGGTATGATGACCGATGCCTCGCATTCGAACTCTCCACTTTTCACATTGACGATCTCCACAGACTCGGTACCGATAAACGCTCCAATGTTCTTCAGATGTCTGGTAGCCACCTTCTCCATCTCAATCTGAACGTCCCTGTTATTCGGATTGACATAATCGAACTGTTTCTCTCCGCTTTTCCTCAGGTCCAATTCCTGTTCCGTGTAGAGAAATTCTTTCACATGAAAGATATTGTCATCTTTTATTCTGGAAATAAAGAGCCTCAGGTCGTAATTTGCCGCATACATCCACTTGCATTCTGCAGCCTGCTCCACATATTTTTGTACAGAATCAGTTCTATAAAGGAGCAAAGACCCAAAATCGAAGTCATTGCGTATGGCGCCTTTTTGGCAGTCGATGCAAGGCGCTTTCTCCACCTTACCATTTTCAATTGAATAGTGGTCAGCATAGACCATGTCCACCTCAGAAGACGAGGCAATATCAGCCATCCTATACAAGGTGTTATATGACAGTTTCAAAGGAGTTTCCTTTGAATAGACAAACAAGAAATCTGTCTGAGCCGCACGCGCAATCTCCCTAACAGCCATCGAGCTGTTGATATTGTCCACAATAATCGTGGTGCATCCATCAATCGGCGGCATCTTGGCATTATCAGCCAAAAGATAGATTCGTCCTCCACCATTATACATTCTCAGTTGAGCAATAGTGGCTTCCGCACTGTCTCTGTCAGCGTAGTATATGAAGCAATCAGATTTCACATTCATGATATAAAGCCAAAAAAGATAATGAAAACCACAGGTTCATGAATCTCTTGCAATGCACCTGTGGTAAGTAATGATAAATAAATAGAATTGCTGTCAAAATCAGTCGGCAAAGATACCGATACCAATTTTCACTCCCACCTTCGTGTATTTGGAGAAGCTGGTTGTACTGATATCGACAAAAAATGCCGGTTCAATAGCAAGAGTGCTGTTGACCAAGAACGAATATCCCACTTCAGGAGAGATCATGAAATCATTGTAGTTTTTAAACTCATGCAACAGCTTGACACCAGCTCCCACATAGACTTTATCAGCCACATAGTAGCGTCCCTTACCTCCTACAAATATTTTCTGGCATTCCTTGAACCTCACATCAAATCCGGCTTCAGCCTGGAGCATGAGGTCATCCATAATGAAATAACCCGCTTTGGCCTCAGCTCCCAAACCCAGATTCTGATTTTTACTATAACTGAGGTCAGCTCCAGTGAGTGATGCTCCTAAGAACTTCGTTCCTTCAGAGAACTGCGCAGACATATTTGTTGCAAAAGCAACAACACAAATGAAAGTGGCAAAAAACTTTTTCATAGCTATATAATTAAATTAGTTTATTCAAATGTGGAAAATTATTTGCAAATATAATAATTATTTTGAAAAACGAAAAAACATGCTTGAATAAGTTATGAACACAAAAAAGTTATGAACATCTTTCCATGTGTACCTTCATCATTTGCCATATAAAAACAGACAGTATTCCTCACCCATTGTCTTCATCACTCTTTATCCTTTCGCCATTGCGACATTTTTTCCTTTTTTCTCAATGCAATGGCAAGAAAAACGACGATGAAGAAAAAGATGATGATATTGGGGAGGTTGTCCATCCATGCATGATGATAAATGCCATTATAGACATAAACCGCCACACCAGCCAAGAAAAGGACAAGAGGGAGAAGCACTGCTTTTTTCATAACATTAAGATTATAATATCTTTTGAATCAATTTGTTACGGCAGGCAATAAATATCATCATAGAGATGAACGCAACTCCCCCCCCAATGTATACACTGAGGTCGGGATTAAGCGAAAAACCTTCGGGAGCAAGGAAAATATAAGAAGTGCAGACCGCCGTCATCCAAAGAGCCGGGACAAGTCCAATCATAAAGCTGAATCCCTTCTTTTTCGCCAGATAAACCGTGATTGCCCAAAGCGTGAACACAGCCAGGGTCTGGTTGAGCCATGCAAAATATCTCCAAAGCACTTGGAAATCGATATTGAGCAGGATGAACGAAATGGCAAAGATAGGCAATGCCAAGAGCAACCTCTTTGCGATTTTATCCTGCTTGATTTTGAGAAAATCCGCAAGAATTAGACGTGCACTCCTGAGAGCGGTGTCTCCAGATGTGATTGGAGCGGCCACGACTCCAAGAATAGCCAATACAGCCCCTACACTACCCAACCAAGAATGGCTGATGGTGTTGACAATAATGGCAGGATTAAGCTTGCCTGTGTCAGGATCGGTCATGGCAGAAAGCAATTTCTCGTATGGTGTGTCGCCTCCCGTTCCAAGACTGTCGGCAAACTTGATAGCAGCGGCAGCCCAGATGAGCGCCACAAGTCCTTCGGTAATCATTGCTCCGTAAAATACGGGGCGACCAAGTTTTTCGTTTTTAAGGCAACGCGCCATCATCGGCGACTGAGTGGCATGGAATCCACTGACAGCCCCACAAGCGATGGTAATGCAAAGCCCCGGGAAAATTGGGAGAGGATTACTGCTTGGATGATGGTTGGTGAATGCATCAGTGATTTCAGGTAGATTTCCATCGAAAGCAAAAATTCCATACATAACTCCGACTGCCATAATGAGCAACGCCAGTCCGAAGACAGGATAAATCTTTCCTATGAGCTTGTCGATTGGAAGCAAAGTGGCGAGTAGGTAATAGACAAAAATAATGCCAGTCCAGATGAGCGCCAACGTAGTCTTATCTCCCCATGACTGGGTTAGGTTGGTCAGCAATCCAGCAGGCGTGGTCACAAACACTGCTCCAACCAAAATCATGAGTATCATAGAAAGCAAGAGATTGAGAATTTTGACAGGCTTTCCCAATTCTCCGCCGACAATTTCAGGCAGGCTTGCCCCATTTTTCCTAATAGAAATCATTCCCGACATATAGTCGTGAACAGCACCTCCAAAGATACAGCCAAGCACTATCCAAAGGTATGCTGAAGGTCCGAAGAGGATGCCTTGGATGGCACCAAAAATCGGTCCGGTCCCTGCAATATTGAGAAACTGAATGAGGAACACCTTCCACGTAGGCAGCGGAATGTAGTCCACGCCATCCTGAGAAGTGTAACAAGGTGTTTTCTTATTGTTATCCGCACCGAAAACTTTCTCCACAAAGAGGCCATAAACAAAATAGCCCACAATCAGTAAAAGAACTGAAATAGCAAAAGTAGTCATAATTACGATTTTCTAATAATCGGGCAAAGTTAGTAAATATTTTCCTGAAAGCGCAACGATTTACTTACATTTTTAAAGTGAGAGGAAATAAAAACCTGCCATTCACGAAAATATCGGAAAAAACAATTATCTTTGCAGTCAAAATGAAAGAACAAAGCAAATCAGCAAACACATGAAATCGATTTCTCATATCATCATATTCGTCTTAATGTGTATCTCGACGCAAGAAATCAAAAGCCAGGCCTACACCACTCTGTCAGCTGGCAACACCAATCCTTGGACGACCACAGTTCAGTATCCAAAGGAAGAGATCCGTGCCGTATGGCTGACCACTATCATGAGTTTGGACTGGCCTAAGACGAAAGCCAAAGACGAAGAGAGCATAGAAGCCCAGAAACGCGAGCTGTGCACCATCTTGAACCAGCTTCAAGCCGCCCACATCAACACAGTGATACTTCAGACACGTATCCGTGGTTCTGTGATTTATCCTTCGAAGATAGAACCCTGGGACGAATGTCTGACCGGCACCCCCGGCAAAGATCCTGGCTATGACCCTCTCCATTACGCCATTTATGAGTGTCACCGCCGCGGCATGGAACTACATTGCTGGCTCGTGACCATTCCCCTGGGTGACACCAAAAAACAACGTGGATTCGGGAATGCCTCCATCACCCGCCGTCACCCAGAACTTTGCAAATCGGCAGGCGACAACATCTTCATGCGTCCCGACAACCCATCGACCAGCGACTATGTTGCTTCGATATGCAAAGAGCTGTGTGAGAATTACGACATAGACGGCATATCGCTCGACTATATCCGCTATCCTGAAAAAGTCTATAATTATTCAGACGACTGCAGCGCTTCGGAACGCCGCCAGAACATCACGCGGATAGTGAAGAAAATCCACGACACGGTCAAGCCCATCAAGCCATGGGTGAAACTGTCAAGTTCTCCTATTGGAAAGTTCCGTGACCTGAGCCGCTACAGTTCGAAGGGTTGGAACAGCTATGACGCTGTGTATCAAGATGCACAAGGATGGCTGAGAGACAATCTTCAGGATGTGCTGTTTCCGATGATGTACTTCAAAGGCGACAATTTCTTCCCTTTCATGTATGACTGGCGTGAGCACCAATATGGCCATCCAGTAGCCCCAGGACTCGGCATTTATTTTTTGGATCCATCTGAAGGCAACTGGGTGCTCGACGATGTTCGCAGCCAGATTCACGCCGCCCGCAACACTGGCTTAGGTGGAGTGGCACTGTACCGCAGTGATTTTTTCACCCGCAACTGCAAAGGTCTTTATACCAAATCCCAGACAGAGTTCTTCCCCACCCTCAGCCTGACACCACGCATGGTTTGGAGTATAGACACCATAGCTCCAAGCAAACCAGGAGATTTGTATCACGATGTTGATGGCAAATGTCTATATTGGATAGGGTCAGACGATCAAGGTGAAAGGAAGATGAAAATGAATGATGATGATTATGTATTCTATAACATCTATGGCTCGAATGTCTATCCTGTGGATGTGACTTCAAGCCGAAACCTCCTGAAAACCCGTGTAGTCGGTTCTTTTCTCCGCATCACGCCCGACATATCAGGTTACCAATACTATGCCATCAGCGCGAGCGACCGTTTCGGCAATGAGAGCTCAGCCACTCAGGAATATCTGATGGAGATGAAGCGTGATTTGAGAACCGTGTGGAATCCACGTTCCCGCATCAGCGAAGGTGATTCGAGGATAGATGATCGCCAGACAGCTCCTTCTTCAGAATCCTCTTCTTCCTCCAAAAAATCAAAGAAGAAAGGCCGTAAATAAGCATACATGGCCATAATTCCCATGTTCATCCTGAAATTGATTTCCACACAAGGATGCACAGAGATATGGTCTTCATTATTCACGACCATCATATCAATTCCCACGAATCCACAATACTGACCAGCCACTGTCCTGCGGAGCATTTCCAGATGCTTTTCTTTTAAAGCATCCAAGAGTCCATTGTCTCCCCCCATTGCCAAAGCTATAGTCTTGCGGACTATCTTTTGGCTCTCCACCATATTCCCCACGTATTTGCCGTTTTTTTCCGCTTGAAAAAGCGAATATCCGATGAACTCCACATTTCCATCCGCAAACACATAGAATTCCATCGCAAAATCGAGCGTTTTGTGATAAAATATATCCGCAAGGAATCCCCCTTGCTTTTTCACGCTTGCCTCCAGCCTTTTAACAGTCATTTCATCGAGAGAAGCAGCGCAGAAATTTCCCCTACCACTGCTTGACCATGGCTGCTTGAATATCATCATTGCAGCATCAAAACGCACAGTGTCAATCGATTGGTGGAATTTCATGTGATTGCCAACCAATCTATCCCTCATGTCAGCAGGGATTGAAGACAGCAATTCGTGAATATAATCGCAGGCGAAACTTCTTCCCGCAAAAGTCCTCAGAGTCTGAAGGCATTCTTCTCCAGGCATAACACGTTCATCAATCCCAGCTTCAAGAAACCGTTCACGGACCGCCAGATTCCATCCCCATGGAAAAGGAATAAGAATTCTTGATGACATATCCACCCTATTTCCGTGAGCATCAAAAATCTCTCCAGTTCCGATGTTGAATACACAATCATCCTCTCCCGCCCAAATGAACGGGAGTTTCCACAATTGCTTTTCCATCATGGCCACATTTTTGGTAGGTGCATAATCTGCACAATTCCTCACCAACGCCATTTCGTGGGAAGGATTGAAAGCAAAAAGCAGTGAAAAATCCTTTGTTTCCGGAATTTGATACAGATTTCGAATGTCTGTTTTGATTTTTTGGAACATTGTCGCATTGGTTCTCCAGTGAAACAAAAGCCATCGGGCCTGAAGACTATTTCTCACTTTTGGAAATTCCCAAAAGTTTCCTGCCTCTGTTGGAGCCATCCTCAATAAGCTGTCCCGACTTCATGTAAAGATTGTTATAATACATCTTTACCGTGTTTTGTATGGATTCTCCGAAATTTCTGATTCCTTCTTTACCATCATAAACCACATACAAGCCTTTATTCACAATGGACACTTCAATCACTTCTCCCGTGGTCATCGGGTCGCCATCGAAATGCACGGGCCCATGTTCTTTACGTTTGATTTTCAGCGACTTGCATTTAAATCGTTTGACATGACTGTTTTTATGCAAGGTGCCATTCATAATCTGAATCCCCATTTGCGTGGCATCCAGCATCTTGTATGGCTCTACAATGATGACGTCCATCAATCCATCGAGCACAGAAGCCCCAGGAGCAATATAGACGTTGTTTCCATATTGTGAAGCATTTGCGCATGCAATGAGCGCAGCCTTGTAAGAGACATGGGACGACTGCTCGTTGATCACATCCAGTTCATAGAATTCCGGATTATAATTGAGGGCATACTTCAGCACCTGCTCTATGTAAGCCAGGAAGCCTCTTTTCCCACATTCCGCAAATTTTTGTGAAATAAACGCATCAAGTCCAACTCCGCAAGTACAGAAAAAAGGATGGTCGTTCATCACCCCATAATCAATGAGTTTAGGTTCCGCCTTATTGATAAGCTTAATGGCCCTGATTGCATCCCTTGGGATTCTGAGGTGTCTGGCCAATCCGTTTCCAGATCCACATGGAATGATAGCCAATGCGGTGTTAGAATGCACAAGCGCAGACGCCACCTCATTCACGGTACCATCTCCTCCAATCGCACACACAATGTCCACGCCCTTTTCAACCGCATCCTGAGCGATTTCCCTTGCATGTCCCTGATATTCAGTGTTAACGACTTTAAAATCGAACAATTGGTTGTCGATATACTTATCAATTTGATTAACAATTGTTCTTTTAGAAGATGTCCCTGAAATGGGGTTGACAATAAAAACTATGTTTTTTTTCGAATGCATTTAAACAGGAATTGTATGCCTAAACCAAAAGTTGCAGGTGGAGATATCGTTATTATTTATAATGAAATGCAAAGTTAGTACTTTTGTATAAAAGAATTATCAAAAAGGATGCAGTTTTTTTGCCAAAACGATTTTTTTTCAAAAAAAAGAATGATGATAAACATATTTTTAGTACCTTTGTAGCCTGTAACGGAACAAACCCCGAAAAAGAGGTTGCAAAAAAGGTAAAACAAACTATATTATTGTTATGTTTCGTTTGTACATAATATAACAATGATTTGTTAAAGATTATGGGTTTATTACAAGAAAAATTCAAAAGGTACAGAGAGCCTCAGAAATTCATGGAGGCTGGCATTTACCCTTATTTCAGAGAAATCGACAGTCATCAGGACACAGAAGTTACGATGGATGGCAAAAAGGTTTTGATGTTCGGTTCGAATTCATACATGGGCTTAACCTACGACAAACGTATTCTTGAAGCCGCCACCAAAGCCATTCAGAAATATGGAACAGGTTGTGCCGGTTCTCGTTTTCTGAACGGAACACTTGACCTTCACGTTCAATTGGAGAAAGAACTCGCAGAATTTGTAGGAAAAGACGACGCATTGGTTTATTCAACCGGTTTCACTGTGAATTCCGGTGTGATTTCATGCCTTACCGGTCGCAATGACTACATCTTAGGTGACGACCGTGACCACGCTTCCATCGTAGATGGTCGCCGTTTGTCAGTCTCCACATTCTTCCATTACAAACACAACGACATGGATGACCTTGAACGCGAGTTGAAGCGTTGTCGTCCCGATGCATTGAAATTGATTGTAACGGATGGTCTTTTCTCTATGGAAGGTGATTTGGCGAAATTGCCGGAGATAGTTGCTTTAAAAAATAAGTATAATGCATCCTTAATGGTTGACGAGGCTCACGGTATCGGTGTGTTCGGTCGTCAAGGCCGTGGCACATGCGATCATTTTGGTGTGACCGACGACGTTGATTTGATAATGGGTACCTTCTCCAAGTCTCTGGCCTCTATCGGCGGCTTTATTGCTGCTGACAGCGACACCATTAACTGGATCCGCCACAATTCTCGCACTTACATCTTCTCTGCTTCGAACACCCCTGCAGCCACTGCAGCCGCTCTCGAAGCCCTCCACATCATCCAATCCGAGCCAGAACGTCAGGAGAACTTGTGGAAGATTACGAACTATGCTCTTGACGAGTTTAAGAAAGCAGGATTTGAGATTGGTGACACAGAAAGTCCAATCATCCCACTTTATGTTCGCGATGTTTCAAAAACATTTGAGGTGACACGTAAAGCTTTTGAAAAAGGTATCTTCATCAACCCTGTGATTCCTCCAGCCTGCGCTCCTCAAGATACACTTGTCCGCGTGGCATTGATGGCAACTCACACCAAAGAGCAAGTTGATACGTGCGTTTCCGCATTATATGACAGCTTCAAAGAATTAGGCATCATTGACTGACATGAAAGAAACCTTCACATAAACAAATCGATTCTGCCATGCTTTACTTATTTTGGTAAAGTATGGCAGAGTTTCTTTTATATTGTGTAGTCAGGTAAAGATTGTTTTCAGCCAACACTAAAAAAATAAGAGAATCAAAATCAATAGAAACAAAAAGTAAAAAGATTGAAATGAGCAAAGTACGGTTGTTATTAGAAGACGGCAGTGAGTATCAAGGCGAATCATTCGGCTATGAGCAGAATGTGTCGGGAGAGATAGTCTTCAACACTGCCATGACCGGCTATCCAGAGAGTCTGACAGACCCCTCTTATGCCGGCCAGATGATAGTGATGACATATCCATTAGTGGGCAACTATGGCGTTCCTCCATTCAGCATTGAGAAGAACGGGCTGTCCACAAACATGGAAAGCTGCAAGATTCAAGCTGTCGGCATCATCGTGAGTGACTACAGTGAGACATTCTCCCACTGGAACGGCCTTGAAAGCCTTGGCTCCTGGCTTCGCCGTGAGCATATTCCCGGCATTTCAGGCATAGACACCCGTAGTTTGACAAAGAAATTGCGTGAACATGGCGTAATGCAATGCAAGGTTTTGTTTGAAGGTCATGGTTCAGCAGTAGAGATAGAAGATTACAGCCAGGTGAACTTCATATCCCGTGTCAGTTGCAAGGACATCACCATATATCACGGCACTTCGTCTGTCCGCTTGTCGCGCGAGACGAGCAATGACGGTATCAACACCCATCTTCCCCAGAATGGCCTGAAACAGGTGCTGCTTGTGGATTGTGGTGTGAAAGAAAACATCATCCGCTGCCTGCTTCGACGTGGTGTAAATGTGATTCGCGTGCCATGGGATTACGACTTTTCCGGAATTGCCTATGACGGTTTGTTCCTGGCAAATGGCCCTGGCGACCCCGACACCGCCACAGCAACCGTCGACAACATCCGTAAATCAATGCAGCTACGCCCTTCGACTCCGATATTTGGAATTTGTATGGGCAACCAGTTGTTAGGCAAAGCCGGCGGAGCGAAAATATACAAACTGAAATATGGTCACCGCTCTCACAACCAACCTGTCCGTGAATGTGGCACCAACCGTTGCTATGTGACCAGCCAAAATCACGGCTATGCCGTTGACGACCAATCCCTCGGCTCAGACTGGGAACCATTCTTCGTCAACATGAACGATGGTTCGAACGAGGGTATCCGTCACAAAACCAACCCATGGTTTTCCGTTCAATTTCATCCAGAAGCCAGTTCCGGTCCTACAGACACAGAATATTTATTTGATGAATTCATCAAACTTTTGTAATAAACAGTCAACGCATATACAAGAGTCATGAATTAGATTAAAAATTGAGCATAGTTATACAATAATCAGAATTTCAATAATTTATTATAGAGAAAAATGATAAACAAAGATATAAAGAAAGTTCTTATTTTAGGTTCTGGAGCTTTGAAGATCGGCGAAGCAGGTGAATTTGACTATTCAGGTTCACAGGCCTTGAAAGCCTTGCGGGAAGAAGGGATAGAGACTGTGCTGATAAACCCCAACATCGCCACAGTTCAGACTTCAGAAGGAGTGGCAGATCAGATTTATTTCCTTCCTGTCACCCCCTTTTTCGTGGAGAAAGTCATAGCCAAAGAGCGCCCTCAAGGTATTTTACTTTCGTTCGGTGGTCAGACAGCCCTGAACTGCGGTGTGGCTCTTTATGAACAGCAGATTCTGTCGAAATACAATGTTCAAGTGCTAGGCACCCCGGTTCAATCTATCATCGACACTGAGGACAGAGAGTTGTTTGTGAAGAAACTGTCAGAGATTGATGTCAATTATATTAAAAGCCATGCCTGCGAAGACATCGCTTCAGCCCGTGAGGCAGCCAAATCGTTAGGTTATCCAGTAATCCTCCGTGCCGCATACGCTCTTGGTGGACTTGGATCCGGCTTCTGCGACAATGAAGAAGAGCTTGACAAGCTGGCTGAGAAAGCCTTTTCGTTCTCGCCTCAAGTGCTGGTGGAAAAGAGTTTGAAAGGCTGGAAAGAGATAGAATACGAAGTAGTGCGTGACCGTTACGACAACTGCATCACAGTCTGCAACATGGAGAATTTCGATCCGCTCGGCATCCACACCGGTGAGTCCATCGTGATTGCTCCCTCTCAGACCCTGAGCAACCGTGACTATCACAAACTCCGCGCCTTGTCAATCAAGATTGTTCGCCACATCGGTATTGTCGGCGAATGCAATGTCCAATATGCCTACGACCCAGAATCAGAAGATTACCGCGTGATAGAGGTGAATGCCCGTCTGTCGCGCTCTTCCGCCCTCGCGTCGAAAGCCACCGGTTATCCATTGGCTTTCGTGGCCGCAAAATTAGGCTTGGGTTACGGATTGTTTGAATTGAAAAATTCCGTGACCAAAACAACCAGTGCATTTTTCGAGCCCGCTTTGGATTATGTGGTATGCAAGATCCCGAGATGGGACTTAGGCAAGTTCCATGGCGTGGACCACGAGCTCGGCTCCTCCATGAAATCCGTAGGAGAAGTGATGGCCATAGGCCGCACATTTGAGGAAGCTATCCAGAAAGGGCTGCGCATGATTGGTCAGGGTCTTCATGGTTTTGTTGGCAACAAAGAGCTCAACATCAGCGACATAGACCATTCACTTCAATCCCCGACCGACAAACGCATCTTGATGATAGAGAAAGCCTTTGAGGCTGGCTACACCATTGACAGGATTCACGATTTGACCAAGATTGACAAATGGTTTCTCCAGAAGCTGTTTAAAATTTTGGACACCTACAAGCAACTCCAATCAAAGGAATCACTTTCGTCTATAGACAGAGACCTGCTTCTCCGTGCCAAAATTGAAGGTTTCACCGACTTCCAGATATCCCGCGCCATCGGCTTGGAGCAGTCGTCAGGCGTTGATTCTGGCATGCGTAGTGTTCGCGACTATAGAAAATCGTTGGGTATTGTGCCATACGTGAAACAGATAGACACGCTTGCCGCTGAATATCCGGCCCAGACCAATTATCTTTATCTCACCTACAGTGGCACGTCCCACGACATAGAGTTTGAGCAAGACCATCGCTCAGTCATCGTTCTCGGTTCCGGGGCTTACCGCATCGGTTCTTCCGTGGAATTTGACTGGTGCGGCGTTCAAGCCCTGAATACGATCCGCAGCAACGGATACCGTTCGGTGATGATCAACTACAATCCTGAGACCGTATCAACCGACTACGACATGTGCGACCGTCTGTATTTTGACGAGTTGACTTTTGAGCGAGTGATGGACATCATAGAGTTGGAGACTCCCCATGGCGTGATAGTATCGACAGGCGGTCAGATACCAAACAACCTGGCAATGCGGCTTGATGAGGAGCACGTTCCGATTTTGGGAACATCCGCCCACAGCATAGACAATGCAGAGGACCGTGAGAAATTCTCCGCCATGCTGAACAGGATAGGCGTAGATCAACCAGCCTGGCGTGCATTGACCTCGATGGACGACATCAATGAATTCATAGAAGAGGTAGGCTTTCCTGTGCTGGTTCGTCCTTCCTACGTGCTTTCTGGCGCCGCGATGAACGTATGCTCTAACCCCGAAGAACTGAACCGCTTTCTGAAACTAGCCGCAAACGTGTCGAAAACCCACCCAGTGGTGGTATCGAAGTTCCATGAGCACAACAAAGAGATAGAAATGGATGCCGTAGCCAAAGATGGTGACATCATTGCCTACGCCATCTCTGAGCACATAGAATTTGCAGGAGTTCATTCAGGCGATGCCACAATTCAGTTTCCTCCTCAGAAGATTTATGTGGAGACGGTACGACAGATCAAGAAAGTGTCGCGTCAGATAGCCAAAGAGCTTCATATTTCCGGTCCGTTCAACATTCAGTTCCTTGCAGAACAGAACCACCTGAGGGTGATTGAGTGCAACCTTCGTGCTTCCCGCTCCTTCCCATTCGTCTCAAAAGTATTGAAACTGAACATGATAGAGTTGGCAACCAAAATCATGCTCGGTCTTGAAGTAGAAAAGCCATCAAAGAACCTGTTCGACTTGGAATACGTTGGAATCAAAGCGAGTCAATTCTCCTTTAACCGTCTTCAGAAAGCCGACCCCGTGCTGGGTGTTGACATGGCATCGACAGGTGAGGTGGGTTGCATAGGTGACAATACCGCCACCGCCCTACTTGCCTCAATGCTTTCGGTTGGTCATCGCATTCCCCAAAAGAGCATCCTCCTCTCCACAGGTACCGGCAAAGAGAAGGCCGCCATGCTTGATGCCGCCCGCGAATTGCTGTCTCACGGCTACAAGATCTATGCCACTGGTGGAACAAGCCGTTATTTGGAAGAGAACGGCATCTCCAACACTCGTGTGTTCTGGCCTTCAGAAGCTCCATCCCAACCACAGGCTCTCGATTTGCTCCACAATCACGAGATTGACATGGTGGTAAATGTTCCAAAAGACTTGAGCGTAGGCGAGTTGACAAACGGCTACAAGATCCGTCGTGCCTCAGTGGATTTGAACATACCTCTGATTACAAATTCCCGTCTGGCCTCCGCGTTCATTCATGCATTCTGCAACTATGGTCTCGATGATATTCCAATCAAATCATGGAAAGAATATTAACGTGAGAGACATCACTTAGAAGTGAGTATGCAAGTTTGTATCGTTCAAAGATAATTCAAAGAAAATCCAACTAAAACAGACAGTCAATGCAGATAGACATCATAACGGTTCTTCCCGAAATGTTTGAAGGTTTCTTATCAGAAAGCATCGTGGGCAGAGCGAGGAAGCAAGGTTTGGTTGAGATCAACATCCATAATCTTCGCGACTATACGAAAGACAAACACAAGCGAGTTGACGACTATCCATTTGGCGGCGGCTCGGGGATGATCATGCAAATACAGCCGATTGCCGACTGCATCAAAAGCCTACAAGACAAGTTGATGGAAGATAAAGGCGAAAGCTACGACGCCATCATCTACACGAGCCCAGACGGAAAACAATTCAACCAGCCAATGGCCAATGAGCTTTCCCAATTGAAGAACATCATCATTCTCTGTGGGCACTACAAGGGTATTGACCACCGCATCCGCGAGAAGCTCATCACCCATGAGGTGTCGATTGGTGACTACGTGCTTTCTGGAGGTGAGTTGCCCGCAGCTGTGATGACAGACGCCATTGTACGTGTGATACCAGGTGCCATCGGTGATTCTCAGGCAGCCCTTGACGACTGTTTCCAAGACAACTTGCTTGCACCTCCAATCTACACACGTCCTGCACATTATGAAGGTTTCGGAGACGTGCCTGACGTATTGCTTTGTGGCGATCCGAAGAAAATCAGGGAATGGGAACTTCAGATGGCCATGGAACGTACCCGTCGTCTTCGTCCCGACTTGTTGTCAGAGTAAACACAAAATGCTCGGTCATTC
>JAEEGI010012008.1_pt1 | contig 18589 bp, 15 predicted proteins | sample 8958751 | NCBI WGS metagenome assembly JAEEGI01 (sample SAMN16246545, study PRJNA631951) | gut metagenome | biome: gut microbiome; feature: rumen; material: KS-attached | host: Bos | place: Iran: Karaj | collected 2018-10 | reverse complement strand
TATGACGCCTCGATGGGCGGTGTCGGCATGGGCATTTTCCTCGGCCTCCTGCTCGGAAAGCCCGTCGGCATCACCGTCGCCTCCTGGATCGCCATCAAGTGCCACGCCGGCGAAATGCCCGCCAAGGCCAACTGGGCGATGCTGTTCGCCGTGGCCTGCCTCGGCGGTATCGGCTTCACGATGTCCATCTTTGTCGACACGCTGAGCTTTGCGGGTCCTGACATCCCGGCCGAAGTGACGGCTCACCTCCGCGACGCCGGCAAGATCGCCGTCCTCGTCGGCTCCCTCTGCGCCGGTATCCTCGGCTCCCTGCTGATCACGCTGGTGCACAAGGCACAGGCGAAGAAGGCCGCATAAGCGGTCCGCGGAGCGTAAGAAACAGATAAAATACCCCCTGAAACAACACAAGTCGCAGAAAACTTGTGTTGTTTTTCATTTCCCCGGTCTATCTTTGATACCCCCACCCACCCAGGGGGGCGGACCGACGAAATGAACACACTCATCGACCTTCTCCGCGCCGTCGGGGACCTCCTCATGCCCCGCACCTGCATTGTGTGCGGCGCTCCGCTGGGCATCCACGAGCGCCACCTCTGCCTCCGGTGCGCCGCCGACGTGCCCTACACCCGCTTCTGGCGCCAGCCCCACAACCCCCTCGCCGACCGCTTCAACGCCGTCCTCGAGCGCCACCGCGGCACCGAGCCCATGGATTATGCCTACGCCGTCGCCCTGATGTATTACAAGGGTGCCTACCGCAGCATCCCCCGCGCCCTGAAATACCACTCGAACCTCTCCGTCGGCCGTTTCTATGCTTCCCTCCTCGGCCGCCACCTGTCCGTCGCCCCGCATTTTGTCGATATCGACCTCATCCTCCCCGTCCCCCTCCACTGGACCCGCCGCCGTGCCCGTGGATACAATCAGGCGGAGGTCCTTGCCGATGCCATCGCCTCGTGCCTGAATGCCGCCTGCCGCGCAGACATCCTCGTCCGCGCCCGCCGTACCCGCACTCAGACCCGCCTCACCATCGACCAGAAGGCCCGGAACGTCGCCTCGGCCTTCCGCGTGCGGGAGGGGAGGGCCCGCGACATCCTCGCATCGGCCCGGCACATCCTCCTTGTCGATGACACCTTCACTACCGGCGCCACGTTGTACGCCTGCTACGCCGCCATCCGCCCCTTCACCTCCGCCCGCATCTCCGTCGCCACCCTCGCCGCCGTCGAAGGCACCCCCTCCACCGCCCCGTGATGTGTGGCATCTTGCCCCCTCCTCCGCCAGCACGTGACAGGAAGCAAAACAGGCCCAGATTGCTTCGCGTGGAGTGCTGCAGCACGCGCGGGGGAGCGAAAACATGGTAAAACGCTCCCCGCCACGTGCTCGTAAGCTGCAAGGAATCATTAAACCCCTAACACGATGGATCAAAGACAAAAACGCAGAGCCTTATATAAAACCTGGAAGAAAGGATACTATCATCTATGCACGGACGGAAAGAACAAGGGAATCTTTCACGACGAAGGGGAGTACGTGAACGCCGTCAATGCCATCTCCCTATTGGATCTTCTTTTTCCGGTGAAGGTCCATACCTACGAGGTCATGAAGAGTCATCTTCATCTGCTCCTTTCCGGGCGGGGGGCGGATTGTGTTGCGGTGTTTGATTATCTTAAAATGCGTATTGACAAACGCTTACGCGAGGATGGACGCCCGCCGCTTCCGAAGAACTATGACTTCCGTCTCGTCCCGGTGGAGAGTGAGGATCAGATGTGCAAGAATCTCATTTACATCGCCCGTAACGCCTCTGAGGTGATGAATATCCGTCCGGGCTCCTATCTGTTCGGCTCTTCTTTCATGTTTTACTCCGACCTGCCCCGTCTGCTGGAGACTATCCGTGCCGGCGACTTTTCCGCCCGGGAATTGATACGGATGTTCAGGACTCATCACCCCATCCCGCCGGACCGTCCGATTCACCCCGGTCTCAAGATGGCGCTCCCGCAAGGTTTTGTCGATATGTCCGTGTTATACAAAGTCTTCCCCACGGCCACGCAATTCGAAACCCGGCTCGTTAAAGACTACGAGTCCTTCGTGGAAATCGCCGACCAGACCGGCGAGGATATCAGTTTTACCTTGACCGAAGCGTTCGGTATTGTCGATCAAGAACTTACGCGGATTGGAAAGAGGTTGGACGAACTGTCCCGCGACGACCGCTGCCATCTGGCCGTCCAGTTGAATCGCAAGTTCAGACTGGATGCATCGATCCTCTCTAAAGTTCTCCTTCTTCCCGTCCATGTCGTTTCGCAAGTCCTTCATTCTAAACGATATGGGAAATGAGACTGGCCTGTGTCCGTTCTTTAAGGGAAATACGCCTCCCGTGACGTGTGGCACCTCTTGCCCCCTCCTCCGCCAGCACGTGACGGGGAGCAAAATAGGCCCAAATTGCTTCGCGCGGCGTGCTGCAGCACGCGCGGGGGAGCGAAAACAAGGTAAAACGCACCCCGCCGCGTGCTCGAAGGACAAAAGCTACCCCGCCGGGTGCTCGAAGAAAGTGCAGGTGTTGTGAGAAAGGTGTTTAAATGTTAAGATTCTCCCCATGGACGAAGGTGGAGGCGCTGGGGGCGCCGGAGAGGGTGAGGAGGGCGTGGTCGATGACCTCTTCATTCTTATAGACCGTCATTTGCAGTGAACCGTAGGGATTCCAATAATGATCGGTGACGGCCCGGAAGGAGATGGTGGGGGTGGCGAGGCCGAAGGTGCACTTGTAGCCTTCCCGCTCGGTGCGGGTGCCGCTGAACTCGAATACCGACCAGTCGATATAGGAGGAAAGGTCTTGTCCTTCGTCTTTGGGACGGACCCGAATCGAATACTGGGTCGGATAACGTTCGCCGGCCAGAGATAAACTGCCGTCATAAACGAGGTTCCAAACCGTCTCTTCGTCCACTGTTTCGCTCCGGATGACAAGCCCTTTCAGCGGACACTCCAGGCGGAGAGTCCATGTGCCGCCGGGTTGAAGAAGGTCACCCTGTATGTCGTATGAAGCCCGGGCGATCGGATCCTGCGGGTTTGCCCGCAAGGCGCTTGCCAGCTCTTCCAGCGATGCGGTGAGCAGGTCGTCGGCCAGGGTAAGCATATACTCGTGGACGGGATTGTCACTTTTGTGTGTATGACCGCCGAAATAATCGTGATCGGCCTTCTGGCAGGCGGTCGTGAGAAGCAGGACCAGGCCTGCGAAATACATCATTCTTTTCATACGCTTTACCATCTGATGCCCATTCCGACCCGGAACAGATACACATTGCCATAGCCCATTTCGGCCAGGCCGAAAATCTTTTCTCCGCCCCACTGGAGGCCGACCGGTACGATCTGCCATGCTGGGCGGAGCGTCGTCTTTTCAAAATCGCCCACGGACAGTTGTCCGCCTGCGGCGAGTTTTCCGTAAAACTTGAAATGCGGACCGTCGATCGCCACGAGTTGCACGAGCGGCATCACCGCATAATAACGCTGGCAGGTGGCGTCGACCTTGCCTTCCCCCCAGGCGCGGGGATGGCTCCTGTCCGCCCAGAGAAGGCTCATGGACGCCTCCACACCGGGCCTCAGCCAATGGCGGAGCGCATAGGTATAGCCGACGCTCAGCACCGGACCGGCATCCACCCGCTCGCCGGGTTCATACATGGAATACAGATCCGAACCCCAGTTGTACGGGGATCCATAAGCGCCGGCATAGACATACCCGACAGCCGGTCCGGAAACACTCAGGTGCACTTCGTGAGGGCCTTGCGCCCACACCGCTCCGGAGAGGAGCGCCATAAGACAGGATACGAAAAAACGTTTCATACTTCTCTAATCCGCCATTCCCTGCAATCTTGCATCCGTTCCCTCAGACTTTCAGCGCGCGCATGGCATTGAGGACGGCGAGGACGGTGACGCCCACGTCGGCGAAAACGGCCATCCAGAGGGTGGCGAGGCCGAGGGCGGCGAGGATGAGGACAAGGACCTTGATGCCGATGGCGAAGATCATGTTCTCGCGGGCGATGGAGATGGTGCGGCGGGCGATGCGCACGGCCTCGGCGACCTTCGAGGGCTTGTCGTCCATCAGGACGATGTCGGCCGCTTCGATGGCGGCGTCGGAGCCGAGGGCGCCCATGGCGATGCCGAGGTCCGCGCGGGCGAGGACGGGAGCGTCGTTGATGCCGTCGCCGACAAAGGCGAGAGCGCCTTCCCGGCCCTTCGACGAGCTCAGGGACCGGTCGGCCAGCAGGGCCTCGACCTTGGCGACCTTGTCCGCGGGCAGCAGTCCGGCGTGATAGGTGTCGACGCCGACGGCGGAGGCGACGGAGGCGGCGATGTCGGCCTGGTCGCCGGTGAGCATCACGGTGCGGCGGACGCCGGCGGCGCGGAGGGCGGTGATCGCAGAGGCGGCATCGGCCTTCACGCGGTCGGAGATGATGATGTGACCGGCATAGATACCGTCGATGGCAACGTGCACGGTCGTCCCCTTGAGTTCGCAGGGGTGCGAATCGGCGCCTTCCAGGGCCATGAGTTTCTCGTTGCCCACGGCGATGCGGTGGCCATTGACCGTGGCGATTACACCGTGGCCGGCGGTCTCGCGGATGTCGGTGACGGAGCAGTCGTCCTGCTCGTCGGGGTAGGCGTTGCGGAGGGCGGCGGCGATGGGGTGCAGGGAGTGCCGCTCCACATGGGCCGCCAGGTGCAGAAGTTCCTTTTGGTCAATGAGTTCGGGATGGACAGCCGTCACCTGGAAAACACCCTCGGTCAGGGTGCCGGTCTTGTCGAAGACCACCGTCTTCACGCGGCTGAGCGTGTCCATGAAATTGGCGCCCTTGACCAGGATACCCTTCCGGGAGGCGCCGCCGATGCCCCCGAAGAAGGTGAGGGGCACGGAGATGACCAGCGCGCAGGGGCAGGAGACCACCAGGAACATCAGCGCACGGTAGATCCAGGTCGCCCATTCGCCCGTGATGAGGGAGGGAACCAGCGCCAGCAGGACGGCCAGGCCCACGACGATGGGCGTATAGACCTTCGCGAACTTGGTGATGAAGCTCTCGCTCTTGGACTTGTGCTCCGTGGCGTTTTCCACGAGGTCCAGGATCTTCGCGGCGGTGGACTCGCCGAACGCCTTCGTCGTGCGGACGCGGAGGACGCCGGAAAGGTTCACGCACCCGGACAGGATCTCATCGTCCTTGCCGATGCTGCGGGGCACGCTCTCGCCCGTGAGGGCGACCGTGTCCAAGCTGGAAGAGCCCTCCAGGACGATACCGTCCATGGGCACCTTCTCGCCGGGCTGGATGACGATGATTTCCCCCTTCTCCACGGTTTCAGGCTTCACGGTCAGGATGGCGCCGTTCCTTTCGACATGGGCCGTGTCCGGCCGGATGTCCATCAGATGGGAGATGGACTTGCGGCTCCGGCCCTCGGCGATGCCTTCGAACAGCTCGCCCACCTGGAAGAACAGCATGACGAACACCGCCTCGGGGAACTGCGTCTCGGCTCCCGGGAGGAAGCCGATGGCCAGGGCTCCGAGCGTGGCGACGCTCATGAGGAAATTCTCGTCCAGCGCTTCTCCATGGACAAGCGCCTCTCCGGCCTCTTTCAAGGTCTCCCAGCCGACGATGAGATAGGGGATTAAATAGATAAGGAGATAGGCCCATGTGGGCCAGTCCGTGTTCTTTTCGATGATGACGGCCGCCACCAGCAGCACCGTCGCGAGGGCGATCTTGATGATGCTCTCCTTCACGCCGCCTTCTTCGTGGTGGTGATGGTGGTGTTCATGCTCATGCTCCTCGTGATGATGATGCTCATGCCCTTCACAGCTGTGGCAGTGAGCCGCGTGCTCTTCGTGATGGTGGTGATGATGATCTTCGTGTATCATGGCGTTTCTCAGTTTTCTGCCGCAAAGATACACGACCCCTCGTGCAACCGGGTTGCAAAAGTCCGGCGGCTAGTCTTTCGACCGCTTGAAATGCTTGTAATCCGATGCCCACGATCCCTTGGAATACGTGGTTCCGACGCGCTGCCAGGCCATTTCGTCCCTGTTCAGGAAAATGACCTCGTAGGCCTCCGTCCCGGAATCCGAAACAAGGGTCAGAATGTTCTTTTCGTAGGTATATCGATAATCCTCATGCCAGGAACCTCCGCTGAAATAATCGTAAGTATGCCACAGGGCGGCGCCATCTTCGGAAAACGTTACCTGCGAGGACCCGTCCATGGCGAACACCGTCGGATCGTAATACTCGTACCAAGACCCGATTAGCCACTCCGCGCGGTTAATGCTCCTTTGAGGGGCTTCCTTCGTACAAGAACTCACCGTCATGGCCAAGGTGGCCAAAATAATTATCCATTTTTTCATCTTAAACACAATTTACTTAATAAATCCTGCATTTTCCCGTTTCTTGCATCCCAAAATGGATTGGATTTGTCATTGGAAATGATTAACTTGCAAAGTAAATACGAATAAAGATGAATAAATCCGCCCTTTGGTGCATACCTTGCGTCTTCTTCCTCACCGCCGCAGTCCTGAATTTGATCGGCTGCGTTCAGGGGACGGCCCTGGCTTCCACCGTAAAGCCCGTCCTGCTGCCGCTGCTGTCGGCGACGTGCCTGGCCTACCTCGTCGGTAGGGAGTATGTGGACCTGAGAGCGACGGCTTTGCTGGTGACGGCGCAGCTCTTCGGCTGCGTCGGCGACGTGCTCCTCATTCCGGACGGATTCCCTTTCTTCGCATCGGGCATCGCCGCTTTCCTCGTCGGCCATATCTTCTATATGTGCCTGTTCGGCGGACAGTCCTGGCGCGGACTGGCGGTGTGGCAGTGGGCCATCGCCCTTATCGTCCTGGGTGTCGCCTTGTGGTTCCTGGTGCAGTTCATCGGTGTCGAAGGCCCCCTGTTCTGGCCGATGCTGGTCTATGGCTTCGCCTTGATGATGCTGATCTTCAGCGCCCTGGCCGGTGTTCTCCGGATGCCGAACGGCCGCCGGGTGACCTGGTGGATCCTCTTCTTCGGCGCCCTCCTCTTCACCTTCTCCGACTCCTGCATCGCCATGGATACTTTCGGGACGATGACGCTCCCGCTGCACCATTTCGTGGTGATGTTCACCTACCTCGCCGCGCAGACGCTGCTGGCGGTGGGTGGAATCCGGCTGATTCTGGGCAGATAGGATTATTCCTTGTTTTTTGTATCGATGCAGATCGTCACGGGGCCGTCGTTGACGAGCGCGACCTGCATGTCGGCGCCGAAGGTGCCGGTGGGGACGGGCTTGCCCAGCGCCGCCTCCAGGCAGGAGCAGAACCGCTCATACAGCGGAATCGCCACCTCGGGCCGCGCCGCGCGGATGTAGGACGGGCGGTTGCCCTTCTTCGTGAGGGCCATCAGCGTAAACTGGCTGACCACCAGCGCGTCGCCGCCGGCGTCGCGGACGTCCACGTTCATCACGCCGTCCGCATCGTCAAAGATGCGCAGGCCCGCAATCTTCTTCACGAGCCATTCGATGTCTTCGTCTCCGTCCTCCTCGCAGATGCCCAGGAGCACCAGGAGGCCCGGGCCGATGGAGGCCGTCACCGCGCCTGAAATGGACACGGAGGCCTGTAAAACTCGTTGGATGACGACTCTCATAGATGTTCGGACAGTTTCGGCAGCAGGCCAAGGTCGGCCGGGAGCCAGCGGACGGAGAGCAGCTCGTCGGCGGAAAGCCAACGCGCCGCTTCATGTTCATTCAGGTGCGGAGCTTCCCCGTCCAGGGTGCACAGGAAGCAATGCATCGTCAGGTGGAATTCGGGGTAATCCCATTCCAGCGTATCCAGCAGCGGGCCGATGGTGATGGAGCAGGAGAGTTCCTCGGAAATCTCCCGCCGCAGGGCTTCCTCGCGGCTTTCCCCGGGCTCTATTTTCCCGCCCGGGAATTCCCACCAGTCTTTCCAGGAGCCGTAGCCCCGCTGCGTGGCGAAAACGCGACCCTCCTTGATGATGAGGGCCGCGACGACTTCAATCCTTTTCAAGGGCTTACAGCTCGATGACGAGCTGGTCGAGGGGTTTGCGGACATCGTGCAGTTCCGTGGGTTTTCCTTCTCCCGCGGCCGGATGGCCGATGGCGAGAAGCCCGTAAATCCCGTGCTCCCGGGTCTCCGGCAGCGCTTCACGGATCTTCGAGGGATCGAAATCCCAGATCCACTTGTTCGCCAGGCCCACGTCCGTGGCCGTGAGCATCAGATGGGTCAGGACGATGGCGGCGTCGGTCTTGGCCGCGTTGATGCCGTCGCACGGGCGGATCCAGGCCTCTTCGTTGCGGCAGCCGACGATGAGAACGACGGGGGCACCGTAGCAGGGATGGACCTGATGCAGCCGGGCCAGGGCGTCCTCGCTTTTGACCACCCAGATGCGGGTGGGCTGGAGGTTCTTTGCCGACGGCGCCATGCGGCCGGCATCCAGGATCATCTGCAGTTTCGAAGCGGAAACGGGGGCCTTGGTGAAAGCGTGGCAGGAATAGCGGCTTTCCAGGATCCGCATGAAGGCGTCGGAACCGTACTTGTATTTCTTGATCTGCTGCTCCATGTCGGAGAAGGCAGCCCGACGGGTAATCTTGGTGATGTCGTTGAGTTTGCTCAGGAGTTTGGATTTCATTGGCGACTCAGTTTAATGCACAGATGCCAAGATAATAAAAAAATCCGAAAAACTATTTCTATATTTGCAAAAAGGGATAGAATGACAAGGCTGTTCCACAAAATTTGGGAATTCTATCGGGAGGGCTTCAAGAACCAGACTTGGGGCCGTCCTCTCATCTGGTTGGTCATCCTCAAATTCTTCATCCTTTTCGCCGTTCTCAGGCTCTTTTTCTTCCGTCCGGCGATGGCCGGCAAGACCGATGCCGAGAAGAGCGAGGCCGTAGGCCTGCAACTAACCCGACCACACAATCAAAACACCACTACTTTTAACCTAAAAACCCATGGATGTAGTAACCTGGTCCCGTCTCCAGTTCGCCATGACGGCCGCCTATCACTGGCTCTTCGTCCCCTTGACGTTGGGTCTGGCGCTGATCATGGCCATTATGGAGACTTTATACGTCGTCAAAAAGGATGACTTCTGGCGCAAGGCCGCCCAATTTTGGATAAAGGTCTTCGCCATCAATTTCGCCGTGGGCATCGCCACCGGCATCATTCTCGAGTTTGAATTCGGCACGAACTGGAGCAACTATTCCTGGTTCGTTGGCGATATGTTCGGCGCGCCGCTCGCCATCGAGGGCATCCTGGCCTTCTTCATGGAGGCGACTTTCTTCGCCGTGATGTTCTTCGGCTGGCACAAGGTCTCCAAGCGCTTCCACCTGGCATCGACCTGGCTCACGGGCATCGGCGCCACCATTTCCGCATACTGGATCCTCGTCGCCAACGGCTGGATGCAGAATCCGGTGGGGACGACGTTCAATCCGGACACCGTCCGGAGTGAGATGATGTCGGCCCATGCCTTCTGGGAGGTGGTCACCAACCCGGTGGCCGTGTCCAAGTTCTTCCACAGCGTTTCCAGCGGCTGGATCACCGGCGGCGTGTTCGTCGTCGCGGTGAGCGGCTGGTACCTCCTGAAGGGCCGCGAGAAGGTCTTTGCGAAGAAAAGCATGCTCGTCGGCGCCCTGGTGGGCCTTGTCGGCTCCGTCGCCGCCATGCTCTCCGGCGATGCCTCCGCCGTCTATGCGGCCGAGTTCCAGCCGATGAAGCTGGCGGCGGCCGAAGGCCTGGAAAACGGTGGCCGGCGGGCTCCGTTCTCCGTCGTCCCGGGCGTCGAGATTCCGGGGTTGCTGTCGATCCTTGCCACCCATCAGCTGGACGGTTTCGTCCCGGGCATCAACGATATCCTGAACGGATACACGGACAACGACGGGAACGTCATTCCCTCCGTCGCCGAGAAGATGGCGCGCGGCCGCAAGGCGCTCGACGACTTGGCCGCCTATCGCTCTCTCCGCATGACGTATCCTGATTCCGCGGCCGTCTTCCGCGCCTCCTTGGAGGAGAACGTCCAGTACATGGGCTATGGCCATCTGGAGAAGCCGGAGGATGCGGTTCCGCCCGTCGGGATCGTTTATTGGGCCTTCCGCCTGATGGTCGGCCTCGGTATGCTCATGGCCCTGATGCTGCTCCTGGCCACCTTGTTCGCCTGGAAGGACAGGCTGGAAGGCAAGAAGTGGTTCTTCGTGTTCGCGCTCCTCTGCCTCCCGCTCGTGTACGTCTGCGGCCAGTGCGGTTGGATCGTCGCCGAGGTGGGCCGCCAGCCCTGGACCATCCAGGGCCTCCTGCCGGTGAACGTCGCCATCTCCGACCTCAGCGCCGGCGCCGTGAAGACGACCTTCTTCCTGTTCCTCGCCATCTTCGCCCTGTTCCTGGTGATCGAAATCCGGATCATGCTGGGCGCCATCAAGAAAGGACCGAAAATCACGGAGGACTAAGCCATGACATATACTTTCCTGCAAAACTATTGGTGGGTACTGATCTCCCTGCTGGGCGGTCTGCTCGTGGCCCTGATGTTCGTCCAGGGCATCAATGTCCAGCTGATCAATCCGAGGCTGGACCAGCTGCGGAAGCGGATGGCCCTCAACGCGTCGGGCCGCAAGTGGGAATTGACCTTCACCACCCTCGTGACCTTCGGCGGAGCGTTCTTCGCCTCCTTCCCGCTGTTCTACAGCACCAGCTTCGGCGGTGCATACTGGGTGTGGGTGCTCCTCCTGGTGACCTTCGTCTTCCAGGCGGTTTCCTACGAGTTCGCCCACAAGAAAAAGAATCTGCTGGGCCCCAAGTTCTTCCGTTTCGCCCTTGTGGCCAATGGCATCCTGGCCCCGTTCCTCGTGGGCACGGCCGTCGGAACGTTCTTCACCGGCTCGGACTTCTCCGTGAACCGGGCGGCCATCACCAACGCGTCTTCCCCGGTCATCAGCTCCTGGGGTAACAGCTGGCACGGGCTGGAGGCGCTGGGACAGGGTCATGCCGTCCTCCTGGGCCTCACGGTGGTGACATTGACCACGCTGCTGGGCGCTCTGTACCTCATTAAGACCGTGAACGACCATTCCTTCCGGAAAAAGATGCGTCTCGTCGTCCGCATCCTCGCGATACCCTTCATGGTGCTGTTCCTCCTCTGGTTCGGCATCCTGCTGTTCAAGGACGGTTTCGCCGTGGAGACGGACGGGACCGTGTCGATCGAACCGAGGAAATACCTCCAGAACTTCCTGCAGACGCCTGCGGTGATGTTCATGGTCATGGCAGGCGTCACTCTGCTGGTGACGGGCCTTCACTTCGGCGCGCTCACCAAATCCCACCGGAAGGGATTCTGGTTCGCCTTCCCGGGCACCATCCTCGTGGTGATGGGCATATTCTTCCTCGCCGGCTTCAACGGTACTGCCTATTATCCCTCCGTCACGCACCTTCAGAGTTCCCTGTCCATCCGGAACAGCTGCTCCAGTTACTTCACCCTGCAGGTGATGTTCTGGGTCTCGCTCCTCATTCCCTTCGTCATCGCTTATATCGCCTATGCCTGGTATAAGATGGACCGGATTGGGATTACGGACCGGGAAATCGAGCGGTCTGAGAATAAGTATTAGTGTCACAGCGAGTTAGCTGTTAATCTGTAAAGTTTTCCGCCCTTTTTCGGAAAACACTTTATAAAAAAGGCGCAAAAACCTTGGAATTTAGGTATATTTGTGCCCGTGTATGAACAAAAAGCGACCTGAACCTGCCGGGAGATCAACCCTCGGAGGCGGTCGCTTTTTCGATTACATAATTGACAACCAACCTTAATCAACTAAATCAAAAGCACATGAAGAATCTGCTCATCAGAGTTTCCATGGTGGTCGCCTTCCTGGCAGCCGGCCTTTCGGCCTACGCCCAGACGACCGTCAGGGGAACGGTGAAGGATGCGACCGGCCAAGGTGTGGTCGGCGCCTCCGTCTTTGTGCAGGGAACCCACAACGGCACCATCGCCGACATGGACGGTTCCTACACCCTTACCAACGCCAAGGTGGGAGACAAGATCGAGTTCTCCTGCATCGGCTACGCTTCGCAGGTCATCACCTGGATCGGCGGCGACCTGAACGTCGTCCTGGACGAGGACTCCGAACTGCTGGAAGGAACCGTCGTCACCGCCCTCGGTATCCGCAAGGATGAGAAGCGGGTCGGTTACGCCGTGAGTTCCATCAACGCCGAGACCCTGAACAACACGGTCTCTCCGTCCCTGGGCTCCGCCCTCTACGGCAAGGCCGCCGGTGTCCGCGTGACCACCGCCCCGGGCGGCGCCACCGGCGCCATCTCCATCAACGTCCGCGGTATCTCCTCCATCACGGGTACCAGCCAGCCGCTCATCGTCGTGGACGGCGTGCCGGTGCGTAACGGCGATGCCAACAACTCCGATTACTGGAGCGACCAGCGCGTCCAGTCCAACGGTCTGACCGACATCAACGTGGAGGATATCGAGAACCTCACCATCCTGAAGGGCGCTTCCGCGACCTCCCTGTACGGTTCCGAAGGCGCGAACGGCGTCGTCCTCATCACCATGAAGCAGGGTAAGAAGAACAGCGGTGTCCATGTGGACTTCAACGCTTCCGTCCAGGCCGACCAGGTGGCTTACATGCCTACCTATCAGACGACCTTCGGCCCCGGCTATCCGTACGCTTTCTGGTACCTGGGCCTCGAGGAGGACATCGACTCTCCGAACTACGGCTTCCTCAAGACCATGGGCAAGGACCGCGACGGCAAGGAGGCGCTCTCCCCGCAGAACACCTTCTACTACTTCGGTCCTAAGTATGACGGCCGCACCGTCTATACCCCGACCGGCTACCGCGCCTACAGCCCCGTGGCCTCCAACCCTTGGAGCGACGTGTTCCGCACGGGTATCACCCAGCAGTACAACGTCGCGGTCCAGCAGGGCGGCGAGCATGGACACTTCCGTTTCTCCTACACCTTCATGGACAATATCCCGAACCAGTACAACTCTCACCTGGGCAAGCACAACTTCCAGGTGTCCGGCAGCCAGGACATCACCGCCAACGGCGCCGTCAAGCTCGGGTATTCCGTGAACTACATGGTCCAGAACATCAAGAACCGTCCTTATCGTACCTCCCGTCTCGTGACGAACTACAGCGGTATGTTCGGTTCCTTCGACCCGGTGGGCGAGTACCGTGAGCGCACCGTCACCAGCGCCGGCTACCAGAACCGCGTCTATACCGATAACACCCACGAGAATCCGGCCGAAGGCTGGGACAAGTCCCCGGCCGTGAGCGCCCTGATCGGCGAGTACTTCTGGAACATCCTCGGCAAGGAGCAGCTGGAGAACAACAACCGTCTCATCGCGAGCGTCACGCCTTCCTGGATGATCGTCAAGGGCCTGACCCTGAAGGGCAACATCGCCACCGACTACACCACCCAGAAGCAGGAGAACAAGGAGTATGCGGGCACCAACACCGCCCTTGCCGGCAGCTATCAGGGCTACTACGGCATCGCGCACCGCCAGTATACCACCATCTACGGCGACGCCCTCCTCAACTGGGACTACGACCTCACCGACGACCTGAACCTCACCACGAACGTCGGTTGGTCCGCCCGCCGCGAGATGTACAGCGCCTCCAGCACCGGCACCAACGGCGGCCTCACCGTCGAGAACTGGTTCAACCTCGCCGCTTCCGCCCAGAAGGCGAACTCCGGCATGGGCTATTCCGACTTCCTGAAGCAGGCATACTTCGGCACCCTGGCCCTGTCCTATAAGAACTGGGCCTATCTGGAAGGCACGCTCCGTCAGGAGCGCACCTCCACGCTCAAGCAGGCCTACTGGTATCCTTCCGTGAACGCCTCCATCATCTTCTCCGACCTGCTGAACCTCCCGTCCTGGGTTGATTACGGCAAGTTCCGCGTATCCTACGGTGAAGTGGGCAACGCTCCCGCCCTGTACAAGGCCCCGCTGTCCTATTCCCAGAGCAGCGCCTCCGGCTACGTGTACAACCAGCTGGGCATGAGCGCCGGCAACGACGCCATCCGTCCGGAGCGCACCAAGGAGTGGGAGCTCGGTCTCGAGGGCAAGTTCCTGAACAACCGCGCCGGCATCGAAGTCTCCTGGTACAACAAGAAGATCGTCGACCAGATCCTGCAGACCACCGTTCCGGCTTCCTCCGGCGTCACGTCGATGCTGATGAACATCGGCATCCTGCAGAACCGCGGTTTCGAGGTCGCCGCCTATGGCACTCCGATCGAGACCCGCGACTGGCGCTTCAGCATCAGCGGCAACATCGCCTGGAACAAGAACAAGGTCCTTCAGCTCGCCGAAGGCGTCGACCGCCTCGAGCATGCCCGCTGGGACAACGGCGCCGCCTACCTCTACTCCTATCCGGGAGAGACCATGGGCGACATCTACGCTTACGCGCCCGTCACCAATGACAAGGGCGAATATGTCGTGGACGGCGACGGCTTCTACAAGGTGACCAACGAGCCCGTGAAGGTGGGCAACGCCATGGCCGACCTCGTGGGCGGTTTCGCCTTCACGCTCGGCTACAAGCGCTGGACCCTGGACATGAACTTCAACTACCAGATCGGCGGTACCGTGTTCAACATGCCGTACCAGTACATGATGGGTCTGGGTACCCTGTCCGAGTCCATGCCTTACCGTGACCTCGAGAACGGCGGTATCGCCTACTATACCGATGACAACGACAAGAATATCGCTTACACCGGTACCGACAAGAAGGGCCCGAACGGAGCCACGGTCCACTATGACGGCCGCATCCTCCCGGGCGTGAAGGAAGACGGCACCCCGAACGACCAGATCATCAGCCAGGAGCTCTTCCTCGAGGAGACCTACGGCTGGGGCGTCGGCGGCTATCTGTTCTATTCCCACGCGATGTTCGACAACACCTACCTGAAGTGCCGTGAGATCACCCTCACCTATTCGGTTCCGGACAGCCTGATCCGCAAGTTCAAGTGCAACACCCTGCGCATCTCCGCGTTCGCCCGCAACCCGTTCTACGTCTATAAGAACCTCCCGATCTTCGATGCGGAGTGCACCGACGGTACGAACTGGACCAGCCAGGTGTGCATCGGCGGTTCCACCTCCACTTCCCGGACCTACGGTCTTTCCCTGCGCGTCAACTTCTAAAATGGACAAGACAATGAAAAAGATATATTCCCTGATCCTGGTTGTCGCTACCCTCAGCATCCTCTCCGCCTGCAAGCCGGAGGATTTCGACAGCAAGTATTACGATCCGTCCAAGACCACGACGGTGTCGCCCGACAAGATGATGACGGGCGCCTTCATGGCCGGCCGCGATTATACCTACAACGCGTACTGGAGAATGTACACCTGGGACAATTACTTCGGTAAACTCGCCCAGACGATCGGTTTCGGTGTACAGAGCGGTACGATGTACTTCGTCAACGACGGTTACGCCAGCGACCGCTGGGGCAACTTCTACAAGCTCCTCACCCAGTACCGCGTCGCGGAGAAGACCTGGGAGGCCGAGGACGAGGAAACCCAGAAGGTGGACCGCATCTTCCTGGCCCTGACCGAGGTGTTCCTGTACGACCATCTTTCCCAGATGGTGGACATCTGGGGACCGATTCCTTTCACCAAGGCCGGTTTCCTGGGTGTCACTTCCGACATCGCCGACGCCTATCCTGCCTACGATACGGACGTGGACCTGTACAAGATGATGCTGGAGAACCTCGACGCTCTCTATACCGAGATCGGCGCCTATAAGGCCAACATGACCGACCTCGCGAAGACCAAGCTCGAGCAGCAGGACTTCATCAACGGCGGCGACCTGGACAAGTGGCTGGTCTATGCCAATGCCCTCCGCCTCCGTCTGGGTGTCCATGTGGCCGCGCAGGGCGCGCTGACCGCCGAAGGCAAGGCCGCCGTGGCTTCCGCCGCCAAGCGGGCCCTCCCGACCGACTGGGAGAGTTCCATCAAGGTCGCATCCGACTTCGACGGCTTCCAGTACTGGGAGAACTTCCGCGACGGTTACAAGGACATCAACAACGTGGCCAACCAGAAGATGATCGACGCGATGCAGATCGCCGGCGAGAACGACCCCCGTCTCCCCGTCATCTACATCCCGAACGAGGCCGGCGACTTCTACGGCGAGTACATCACCGAGACGTCCGACGAGCAGAACGAGCACAACACGTACAACGAGTACGAGGAGCGCTACTATGCGCATCTGAACGGTGCTACCTTCACCTACAACAACCTTCTGGTGAGCCCCGTGCTCTCCGCCGCCGAAGCCTGGTTCCTCCTGGCCGAGGCCTATCAGCAGGGCTATGCCTCCGGCAACGCGAAGGAAGCCTTCGTGAAGGGTGTCGCCGCCTCCGCCGAGCAGTACTTCAACCAGAACGTGAACTCCGACCAGAGCAAGGCTTCGAACTCCCAGTATTTCAAGAAGTTCGCCGATGGTGAACTCCCGGACGCCGCCGCCGTCGAGGCCTATGCCAACAAGGTGTGGGACAAGTACACGGACAAGATGGACGCGATCATGACCCAGAAGTGGCTCCACTTCGGCATCATGCAGCCGACCCAGGCCTGGACCGACATCCGCCGCACCGGCTATCCGAAGCTCGACTATCCGACCGACAACGGCGCCAGCGTGATCGTCACCAACATCCCGCAGCGCGTGAAGTATCCGAACAGCGAGCTCACGAACAACCGCGCCAACTACGACGCCAACGCCTCCAACATCAAGGACGACTACTACTCCGTCCTCTTCTGGGCGAAGGAACTCAAGTAGTTTCCTCCGGCATGAAAACGATTCGGGCGACCCTTTCCGGGCCGCCCGAATTCATTATGTCATACTGATTTATGCTGCTGCAACGGCCGCGATGGCGACACAAATGAGCAGGAGGACGACGAGGCCAATGCCGACGATCGCCAGGATGCCGGAGAACTTGAAGTAGGACTTGTTGTTCTTCAGGCCTTCGGTGAGGTCTTCTTCGGCGTCGCTGGCGCACCATGCCTTGAGATACTTGGCGGAGCGGAGCAGATAGCGGGTGAAGAAGACATAGAGCAGAGCGAGCAGCAGGTAGAGGACTCCGACGACCGTGCCGCCGAAGTTGCCGAGGCCTTCGAGGTCCGGGTCGTTCAGGAAGTTGCCGAAGGCGATGAAGGCGATGCCGCAGGCGGCCAGGAGAGCCGTGCAGACGGCCATCAGGATGCCGAGGAATTTCTGCCACTTGGCCGTCTCGAGCAGGTAGGATTTCTGGATTTCGTTCATGGTTTAGTGTTTTATTTGGGGTTGAACATAAGTGCGATGGGTTCGTCGGCCAGTCCCTTTGGGAGCTTGACCGTCACTTGGCCGTCCTTGACGGTGGCCTTCACTTTCTTTCCGTTGTTGAGGATGGTCACCTGACCCTTCGGGATGTTTTCGGTCCAGGTCAATGTCGCCGGGAGGCTTTCGCCGTCGGGGAGGGCGTAGATGGCGTAGAGCGTCTGGCCGTCCTTGGAGATGTTGAACCAGATGTCGCCGTCGTTGTAGTGTTCCGTGATGCGGGTGTTGTAGATGGCCTTGCCGCAGCGGCGCAGCCAGGCGCCGATTTCCTTCAGGATGACGACGGCCTTTTCCTCGATGACTCCGTCGGGGGTGGGCCCGACGCCGAGGGCCAGGGAGCCGCCCTTCGCGGTGATTTCAGCCAGCGTGCCGATGACCTTCCGGGCGCTCTTGAAGCGCGGATTCGGAGTCCATCCCCAGTCGGTTCCCAGCGTCATGCAGGACTCCCAGGGATTCGCCAGCTGCGTCTTCGGGATGGACTGCTCCGGAGTCTGGTAGTTCTCGTTCGGGCCCTTGATGGTGCGGTCCACGCAGATGAGCCCCGGGCTCACGCGGCGCGCCTCCGGCAGGATTTCGTTCAGGCCCACCTGGTCGCCGGTGATCCAGCCGCCGTCCAGCCAGAGGATGTCCAGTCTGCCGTAGCGGCCGCCGGTGATCTCACTCAGCTGGTTCTTCGTGAAGGTCACGTAGTTCTCCCACCAGTCAGGGTGCAGGCTGACCTTGTAGTTGATGCCGCGGCGGGCGGTGGCGTAGTAGGGATTCCAGAACCACTCGCAGTGCCAGTCAGGCTTGGAGAAATACGCGCCGATCATGAACCCTTTCGGGCGGAAAGCGTCAAAGACGTACTTTGCGATATCCTTCTTCGGGTTGTCGGCGAAAGGTCCGGCCTTCGCGACGGAAAAGTCCGTGTACTGCGTGTCGAACATGCAGAAGCCGTCGTGGTGCTTGGTCGTGAAGATCATGTATTTCATGCCGGCATCCTCGAAGACGTCGGCCCATTGCTCCGGGTTGAAATTGACAGGGTTGAACACCTTCGAAAGGCCCCAGTACCACTGCTTGTAGCCTTCATAGGTCGATCCTTCCGGCCGGACGACCCAGTCGTCGTTGCACAGGTTCCAGGATTCCACGATGCCGGGGACGCTGTACAGGCCCCAGTGCATCAGGACGCCGAACTTGAGGTCCTGCCACTGGTCCAGTTTCTCGAGGACGGCCGGGTCCGTGGGCCAGACGTAGCCGTCCGAGCGCTCATGGACAAAGCTTTCCTGGGCTCCCGCGCCCAGGGCGGCCAGAAGAATCGCCGCGGTCAAAAAGGTCT
>JAEEGI010012005.1_pt1 | contig 18590 bp, 15 predicted proteins | sample 8958751 | NCBI WGS metagenome assembly JAEEGI01 (sample SAMN16246545, study PRJNA631951) | gut metagenome | biome: gut microbiome; feature: rumen; material: KS-attached | host: Bos | place: Iran: Karaj | collected 2018-10 | reverse complement strand
CATAGTATTAATTTCTTTATTATTTAAAAATTTATTTGTTTGATTTAAAAATAATTTTTTCTTAATATAATTAAATTAAACATAATAAAAAATGAAATATATATAGTTTTAATTTAAAATTCGATTTAATAATATATAAAAAGATTAAATATGTTAACCAATTCTAGAATTATTACTAGCAACAGAAGAAGCTTTTTCACTTAAAGGTCTAGAAGGAATATTAAAATCTTGTAATTCATTACTGAAAATATCTTTAACTTCATCAATTTCACTTGATAAAATAGCAATTGAATTTTTCAAAAATTTATTTTTTAATTTTTCATTATTTAATCTTATTTCAGCTCCTAAATCAGAATTTTCTAAATTAACTTTTTTATCTCTCATTAACTTATTAAATTTCTGTTGACTTCTTTCAGTAGAATCTTTCTTTTTTTTTGAATCTTCTTGTTGTTTAACTAATAAATTATTATAATTTTCAATATTATGTTTTAAAACATCAATTTGCATCATTTTTTCATCAATTTTTTGTTGTCCATTTTGAATATTCATATTTAAATTATCTAATTCTTTTTTTTTATCCCACATTTCTTTATTTTCTTTTTCAACTTTTTTTTCTAATTGTTCTACTTTTGCAATATCTACTTCACCTTTTTGTTTTAAAATTAAAGCTTTTTTTAATTTTTCATTTCTTTCTTTTAAACTATTTAAAGTCATTTTTAAAGATCTTAAATCTTTTCTACATTTAGTAATTTTACCTTCCATTTCATCTTTTTGTCTTTGTAATTCTTCTTTTTCTTGTGCTGTTTTAATAACATAATAAGCTTGAGAATATTTTTCTTCTCCTTCTTCATCACCTCTTTTATTTTTACTAATTAAACTTTCATATTTTAATTTTAAATTTTTAGCTCTTGTTAATTTTTGTGATAATTCCATTGCACATTTATGTCTTTCTTCTTCAGCTGATTTATGTTGAGCAACTAAAATATCTTTATGAACATTTATTTCTTTTTCTCTTTCTTTTATTGACATTTCTAATTGAGCTAATCTATTTTCTTTATTAAAAACTGTATTTGCTTCATCTTTTAATCTATTATATATTTTCTTTATTTCTAATTTCATCATATCATGTTCTACTAATACTTCTTCTTTATTTTTTACTATTTTTTGTAAATCTTGTCCACATTTCATATTTTCTAATTCTAATTCTTCTATTATTGATGTTAATTTATCTTTTTCTTCTGTTGCTGATTTTAATTTTGTATTTACTGTTCTTAAATCTTCATCAATCATAATTAAAGAATTTTCAATTTTTGAAAATTTTTTTGTTAAATCAGAAACACTTTTTTCTAATATTTCTGTTTTTTTACTTATTTCATTTGTTTCTTCTTGTGTTCTTTTACCTTGAACCCAATCTACTTTTCTTTCCATTAATTGTATTTGAAAATCAACATTATATAATAATTCTCCTTGTTTAGTTATTTCATTATCTAATTTTAATATATTTGCTTTTAAGGACTTCTTAGCTGATATTACATTTGATATTTCTCCTATCATATTTGCTTCTTTATTTCTTAAATCATATAATATTTTTGATTCTTCATATAATTGCTTTTTTGTCTTTTCTAATTCATCTTTATTTTTTTTTAATTCTTTAGTTAATTCTGCATTCTTTTTTAATATTGCTTCTTCTTTTTCTTTTACTGATAAAAATTTCTGTTCATTTCTTTCTATTTCCTGTTTTTTTAAATTATATTCTGATTTAGCTTCATCTAAATTTTTTTTCTTTTTTTCTAAATCATTTTTTAAATAATTTGTAGAATTTGTTTTATTATTTAATTCTCTTGCTAAAGCACTTAATTCATTTTTCTTAATTTCAATATCATTATGTAATTCATTATAATTATGTTCTTTTTCTTGAAAACTTTCTCTTGTTTTAGATAAATGAGCTTCTTTTTGTTTAATTTCTTCTTCTTTTTTTTTATTTTCTTTCATATTATCTTCATATTGTTTAATTTTCTTATCTAAATCTTCTTTATTTTTTCCTAATTCTACTTTATTTTTATAATAAACATCACATTCATCTCTTAAATCATTAGAAAGCATTTTAATATTATCTTGAGTTTTAATTAATTGATCTAATAAATCTTGTCTTTCACTTTGTAAATGTTTTAATTCTTCAGTAGTTTTTTCCATTTCAATTTGAGCAGCTTGAGTTTCAGTAACTTCTTTTTGTAAATCTTTTTTAAATTTATTTACATCTTGAGTTAATTTCTCAATTTGTAACATTGTATCTTTAATTTTTAATTCATCATGTCTATAATATTTTTCTATATTTAATTTATCACCTTCTTTTTGTCTTGCAGCAAGAGCCCATTGTTCTAATTCTTCTAATATATTTTTCATATTTAATTTATAAGCATCCATTTTTTCATTTGCTTTAGCAATACTTTTTTGAAGAATATTAAATCTTTCTTGTAATTCTAATTCTTGATTTTCTAAAGTTTTTCTTTGTGATTTAACTTTACCTATTTGTCTTTTTACTACTTCAATTGTATGAGATTGCATATTTGCATTTTTAGTCATTTCATCAACCATTCTTTCTCTATTTTTTACTTGATTTTCTACACTTGCTTTATGTTCTTTTAATATTTTAACCATTTCTCTATCTTCTTCTATTTCTTTTACTAAACTTTTTAATTCTTGTTTATAATGAAGTATTATATCATTCAATTTTTTATTTATCTTATTTGCAAAAACTGGGAAATCTTTATTTTCATCATATGAATATAAAGATTCATTCTCTATATGAGATTCACTTTCATTCATATTTGATTCATTTTCTATATTATTATTATTTGAATATTCTTCATTATTTTCAACAGAATCATTTTGATTGTTTGATGAATTGTTTGATTCATCCATTTCAGTTATATCTTTTATTTATTTATTCTTTAATTACATTTTTATATATTAAATATATTACATTTATTTTAATTCATTTATTATTTACTCTTCAAAAAATAAAATATAAAAAATTAAAACATTTAAAAGATAAAGTAAAATAAAAATACTTTAAATTATTATAATAAATCTAATTCTATTTTAGATAAAGTTGATAAAGAAAAAAATAATATTATTAATAGTGATAATAAAAAAAAATATTAAAAATTTTAATTTGAAAAAAGAAATGAAAAATATTTTAATATGATAATCATAAATGAATCATAAAAATTGCATGAATCACAAAAGAATATAAAAAAAATAATTTTCTTTTATCATTTAAAAATCTATTTATTTATTATGTAATCTTACTTTAACCAACAACAATTACAATAGATTTAGTATAAATATTTTTATTAGATTATAAACAATAAATATTTTTATTTGAATAAAATTAATAATTTTATGAATTATTCATTTTTAATGTTTTCAAGTTTTTTAATAATATTAAATATTATTTTTAGTTGATGACATACTTAAATTCAACAATTATAATTAAAAAATGCGTAGAAAAAAATTATTTTTAATGTGGAAAATATGGTATTGCATAATAACCCTTTTATATATTAATCAAATGAATTCTTTACCAACAAAAAGAATATTGCAAGTAATGTTTCCAGGAGGAAGAACTCACAATTATGTAATTAAAAACTTATTTAATTATACATTACACAATGAAAATATATATAATTATGAATATTACATTGTGATTCATAATATCGATACTGACACTTGGAAAGACTTGATTGAAAAATTTCCAAAAAAAGTGTTTGTATATGGTTATGGTAAAAAAGAAATATTTAAAGATATGTTTGGTAAAAGTTTAGATGAAATGAATAAAAATCCAATGTTTGGTTTTTTAAATTTTAATAAAGGAATGAAATTTAACATTAAAGAATTTATGGAAAGTGATATATTAAAAACATTAAAAAATTTAAATATAAATGGAGACTTTTTTGATATAATATCAACAGATGTTCCAAACTTTATTCATAAAGTAATTCAAAGTGAATTAAAAATAAAAAAGAAAATGTATTTAATGCCTCCAGTTTTACCACAAACATTATATCGAAATTATGAATTAAATCCTTCATATACTCCAACAATAGGAAGTAAATATACAAATGATATGAATTTTATAGAAAGATTTTTAAATTTTTTTGTTCAAAGTGCAACTAAATTTATGTTTTTTGTATTTCAAACCCAACAAGTTAAATTTTTAAATTCATATGGTTATAATTTAGATTCTGTGATTCATTTTCCAGATTCAATAAATATACTACAATTTCCTTTAGGTATTGTTTTTCCTATTTCTTCACCTCCAAATTTTATTTTTTTAAATACAATAACATCAAAACCAAGTGAAAAAATAGAAGATAAGAAATTAGATAATTTTTTAAACAAATATAAGAAAAATGCATATGTCTCTCAAGGAACAATAATGACATCAATAAGTAAGGAAGATTTAATAAATATATTTAAAATATTTGAAAAAGAAAAATATGGTTTTATATTATCGATAAGAGAAGAGCAAATGAATGATGAAGAAATAAAAAAGTTACCAGAAAATGTTTTTGCAACAAGATGGGTTGATCAAAATAATTTGTTAGGTGATTCAAGAATAAATTTATTTGTTACTCATGGTGGATTTAATTCAATATGTGAAAGTGTTTATCACGGAAAACCAATGGTAGTTTTAGGAGTTGGATTAGATCAATTTAATACTGCTTCTTTTATTAAAAAAAATGAAATGGGAATTGTTTTTCAAAGAAATAAATTTATTAATAAAGATAATTTAAAAAATGCTATTTTTAATGTTTTAAATAATGAGAAATATACTTTAAATACTATTAGAATTAGTAGTATTATTAAAGATTTAAAAAATCCAAGAGAGGAATTTCAATATTGGTTAAATTTTGTATTAAAACATGGATATGATTCTTTAGTTATTGATACATATTTTAAAAGTTTTAGCTGGATTATTGTTAATGGTTATGATGTTGCTTTTGCTTGGTTTATTATAATTGTCTTTTTATGTTTTTTGGGAAAAAAACTTTTTTCCGGAAAAAAAAAAGACAAAAAAATCAAAATTGAGTAATTTTTTTCTCAATTCATTTATTTTAATTAGTTTTTTATTATTTAATTTAGTGTCCTCATAAGAAATTAATATCAATTATTTAATATTTAATAGAGAAATTAAGATTATTTATATTATGAAAAAAAAATTATTAAAAGAAAATGGGTCAAAGTAATAGCAGATGTGTTTGTTGTAATTCAAATGATAAAGATGAAGTTAAATTTGAGCAAAAGGAAAATGGAGGAAATAATTCAGAAAATCCTCCTTTATCAAATAAAGTAGAAAGTATTCGTGATTTAAAATCTTATGTAACTTTTAAAAATTCAATAGAAGATAATTCAAATAGTTATTATAATGGTGAGAATAATTTCGATGATGATAATTCAAAAAATAGATTTAAAGTAAAAAAAAATACTCAAATATATGAAAAAAATATACATTTAATTATTTTAATCCAAGCTATTTTCAAAGGGTATATTTATAGAAAAAAGATATTTCCTTTAGAAAAAATAACATTTGAAGAAGAAACAGTAACTAAAATAAAAGAATTATATAATAAATATTTAACTCCAAATTTAAAAAGTATGGAAATATTATTAGGGACAAAAATTAATGAAGAATCATATAAAAATTTATTAATAAATTCTAATTCAAATAATAATAATAATATTCAATTTAAAGAAAAAAGATATTTTACCAAATTGCTTATATTAAAATATGAAGGAGTGAATTCTTTTTATATAGGAGAAGTAAATATTAATAATGAATTAAATGGAAAAGGAATATTAATAAATGAATTAGGATGTAAATATGATGGTTCTTTTGAGAAAAATAAATTTACAGGAATAGGGAAATTAATAGATGAAGAAGGTAATTATTATGAAGGATTTTTCAAAGATAAAAAATTAGATGGAAAAGGAATAAAAAAAACATTAAATGGAATAACATTTAATTGTGAATTTTCAAATGGAATTAAGGAAGGGAAAGGAAGAGAAGAAACAAGTGAAAATATATATGAAGGAGAATATAAAAATGATAAAAAGAATGGTAAAGGGAAATTAACATATAAAACTTTAAAAGATTTTTATGAAGGGGACTTTAAAGATAATAATATAACAGGGAAAGGACATTATGAATGGGCAAATGGAGAATCATATACAGGAACATTTTTAAATGGGAAAATGCATGGAAAGGGAATTTATAAATGGCCTGATGGAGGTAAATATAAAGGAGATTATTTTAATAATATTAAAGAAGGTCATGGTATTTTTTATTGGTCTGATGGGAAAATATTTGATGGTCCTTTTAAAAATGGTAAACCAAATGGAAATGGAATATTAACTAATAAAGATAAGAAATTTAAAGTTTTTTTTAATGACGGAAAATTAGAAGGAAGAGTTGAAGAATTTGAAATGAATGAGGAAGAGAATGAAAATGAAGATTCTGAATCAAAATCTAATTCTTCTATGTTTTCTAATAATGATGAAAGCTCTGAGATTAAAAGTAATAATAGTAATGGAATTAATGATAATAAAAATAATGAAAAAGAAAATAATAATGATAATAACATTTTTAATAGGTTTCCTAGTAATAATATTATCAATAAAAAAAGAATTTCTGCTGCTTATAATGAAAACATTCATAATTTTCTTGAAGATAATGATATAGATAATGAAACAAAAAAAAAGGGAAATTCGAAAAAATAAAAAAAAAGAAGAAAATGAATTTTATAATTTATTATAATTATGATTATGAATTTATATATATATTAATATAATCATATATTTAATATATAAATAATTAAAATAATATATTAAAATTTAATGGATATTGGAAAAAGGAGAAATCCAGGTTGTTTAAATTTACAATTATCAATTTTAATCTCATATTTAGTAAGTGTAATATCAAACTTTCTTTTAATAGTGATAATGTATAATTTCAAAGCCGGTTTTTGTTGGGTTGGTATTGGATTTTCAATTGGATTAATTTTATTAACTTTATTCTCCTTAAAATATTATTTAACATACACTAGCAATACTGTAATTAGATTTAGAAGTGCTACTCGATTTTACATTTTATGTTTTATTGCTAATGTAATTTGCTATATTGTTCTCTTTTTTATTTTATTATTTGATGAAGAAAGAAGAATAGATGCTTATAAATATTTCTTAGGATTTAGTTTTCTTGCTTGGATTTTTTTCCATTTTCTTCATTTTTCCTTAGTCAATAACTTCATTAAAGGTTTAGAAGGAAAAAGTGGAGTTTCTTTAGTTGAAAGAGATTTTAAAGAATTAGGTAGTACTTAGATATTTAAAAAAATATTAGTGTTTTAATAGATATTTAACAAATAATTTTAAAAAGATTTAAAGAAATTGAAATTTATTTTATTTATTTAAATAATTGTAAAAAAATAAGAAAAACATAGATAAAAAGCCATAAAATAAAAAAATTCTAAAAATATGAATATAAAAAATAAATAAAAAAAATAAAAATGTCATCCTCAGACTTTCCCTCTCTTCCTATTCCTTATGACATTCTTCCAGGTTCACCATATCCCAAACTTCAAAACATAGTAAGTACATGTGATTTAGAATGTACACTAAACCTCCGTGAAATAGCACTAAGAGCTCGTAACGCAGAATACAATCCAAAGCGTTTTGCTGCAGTGATAATGCGTATAAAGCAACCAAAGACAACATCCCTAATTTTTGCAAGTGGGAAGATGGTGTGTACAGGTGCAAGAAGTGAGGAAGATTCACGAATTGCTTCTCGTCAATATGCTAAAATAATTATGAAATTAGGATTCCCTGTGAAATTTTCTAAATTTAAAATACAAAATATTGTAGCTAGTTGTGATGTTAAATTCCCTATTAGATTAGAAGGATTAGCTTCTAAATATTTAAAATTCTGTAGTTATGAACCTGAAATGTTCCCTGGACTTATTTTCCATATGGTCAATCCTAAAATAGTTTTACTCATTTTTGTCAGTGGAAAAATTGTTTTAACTGGAGCTAAAAATAGAAATGATATTTATAAAGGATTTAAAGAAATTGTTCCTGTTTTACAACAATTTCGAAAAAAAGAATTTGCAGTCAGTTCTACTGAAATTACAGAAATTAATAATGGACTCGTTGAGAAATTTGGAGATGAATAATTCTTTTTTTATTTTTTTTGAAGTGAAAAAGTTTTTTTAGAAATGTTAAGAAAAATATAAATTTTATATGGATGATATTTATAATTTTTAATTATTAAGATATATTATAAATTATTTAATATATTATTAAATTAAATATAAAAAAATATTTTTCTTTTTTTAATATTGTTTTTTATCAATCATATCAAGATATTTTTTTCCCATTTTTTCAATTAAATTCCCAATTAAATTTCCTCCACCAAATCCAACTAAAGCACTTTTTGGAAGACTTCTAAATCCAGGAATATAATATAGAATAGTAGTTAAAACATAAGTGACTTTCATTTTAATTTCCAAAGCTCTTCTTTCAATATGAATTTTCGCAGCTTCTTTTAATTCTCCATTTCCTATTATTATATCATCAAGTACTTTTTCTACATTACTTTCTATTTGTTCAAATTGATAATCATTTTGTTTTAAAATTTCACCGATTTCATCTAAAGTTTTTTTCATTGAATTTTTTATTTCTATTATTTTTTTCAATTCACTTTTTGAAACTCCACAAATATAATTTGGATCATCTGATAATAATTTTCCTACTTGAAATTTTATTTCTTCTTCTTCTTCATTTGTTGAATTCTTTAATTCTTTCTTATTTTCTTCTTTTTCTTCAAAATTTTCTAAATATAATTTATTAACGTTTAAATTATATTGTTCTGACATTTCTTTAAATTTCTTTTTTTTTTCTTCTGTTTCTTTTATTTTCATTTTATGGTCTAATTTACATTTTTTCATTTCATTTATATATTTTTCAAAAAATTTATTTGTTGATGGAATTAATTGGTCTATTAATTTTATTTTCTTTTCTATTTTTTCTTTATTTTCTTTTGATGTAGGTTTTATCCTCATTAATTCTTTATAACTATTTTCAAACATTATTAAATTTGCATTTAAACTTAATTCATAATTTTCACAATCATCCATTTTTTTTTACTCAAAAAATAACATTTTCATAAATAGAAACATAAAAAAGATATTAATTATTATTAAAATAATTCAATTTTAAAAATAATTAATGAGAAAAAAATAATAAATAAGAACTTAAACATACAATAAATAAATATATTATCATTTATATAATAAATAAAAAAAGTTACTAAAATTTTAATTATTTTCAAAAATCACTTTTTTCATTTTTATTTTGGTTATTATTTCTTCCAACTGTATAAGATAAAAATCCATTTTCTTTTGATGTTGTATTATATTTTTGAGGTAAACTATTTCTTATAAAATAATTATCATTTGTTTCTAAAAATAAATCTTTCTTTTTTTTCATTCCTAATCCATTATTATTATTAATTTTTTTTAATTTAGAATTTTTAGGAGTCATAAATATATTATAATTATTTGGTTCTGTTTGAGAAATAAGTTTGTGATTAAATTTTGGAATTGAATTTTGATTTGAATTTCTTTCTGTAATTAAATGATATTTATTATAATTTTTATTATCATAAAAATTGTTATTATAAAAATTATTTATTCTGCTTTTAGAAGAACTATTATATCTTTTATTCATTATTTTAGGAGTATATTTTTCTGTATTATTTGACATTATATTATTATTTGGATAATTATTATTTGTTTCATTTGTTTTATTATCATTATTAATATTTGAATTATTTGGTAATTTATTATTTTTTAAATTTTGATTTTGCTTTAATTGAAATAAATTTGAACTTTCTCTTTGAGTATATCTTGCTTGTTGGAAATTATCTTGATTTAAAAAACTTGGTTTTCCATTTAGATGATTATCAGATATTTTATTTATTTCTTTATTTTCATTTTCATTATTATTGTTGTTATTTTTGGTATGATTATTTTTTAAATTAAAATTTTCCTTTAAATCACTTAAATCTTTCAAATTATCATTACTTTTAATTTTTTTATTATTTTTGTCATCGTTCATTTTTTTTTCTTCCAAATCATCGGTTAAAATATTTCTAATGCTTTTATTCTCAAGAGAATAATTTTTTCTAATATATTTCTTAACATGATTTCTTTCATTAGAACTCACAATAAAATTTTTTCCAAACAAATTTTTATCACCGAAATCTTTAAAAGAAACAATTAAACAAGTTACATTATCAAAGCTTTTTCTCGCCATAGAAGCTTTTAAAACATAATCAACAACTTTTCCGCAAATATTATGAACATTAAAATTACTTTTACAAAAGTGATGAATTATCATCCAAACAGAGTTAAAAATTTCTTTATTATTCATTTGATCAAATATTCCATCACATCCTAAAATAAAATAATCAATATCATCATGAATTAAATCAAAAGAATAAATTTCAGGAATAGCAATAATAACATTTGGATTTCCTCCAAATTTAATATTTTTAGCTTCTATATCACCAATAGTTCTACTAACTGATAATCTTCCTGGAAAAACTCTAAAAGGACCAATTAAAATATTATTATTATTATTATTATTATTTAATTGTGTTTGACTTTGATATACTTTACCTCCATTTTTAATTATTCTATTTTTTTCTTTTATTTCATTTGGTTTATGATCAATTGTTACTTCTCTTAATTTTTTACCATTATTTGTACTCATTATTGCTCTTGAATCACCTACATTTGCAATATAAACTTTATTCTCTACTATTAATACTATTACTGCACATGAACCACTTCTATCATTTATATTATTATTATTTATTTTTGATAATGCGTAATTATTTATAAAATCATTTTCTGCTTCTTTAAAACCATTTTTTATTGCTTCTTCAATATTATTTGGGAAATTTACATCATTACATATAAATTTATGTAAATTATCTCTTAAATATTCTGCACAATTTTTACCTCCGTGTCCATCATAAATTGCAAAAAAAGATACTTTTGGCCATTTACCTTTTAAATCTGTATTATAATTTTTAGGTTTATTCATATTAATTATAATACTAACTCTATCTTCATTATAATTTCTAATTAAACCTTCATGAGTGTTTGCTGCATATCCTTTAATTATTCCCATATTTTTATTAGAAGTTTTACCATTTTCGAAATCTTTTATTTTTAAATCTATTATATCTAATGTTAAAGGACGATGAGATTCTTTTCCTATATATTCATTTATATCAATATAATTATTATTTTTTTGGGTATTTTGTATTTTTAATAAAGGGGGTTTAGATTTAAATATATTTTGAAAATTTGGATTATGTTCTGATGTTGTTGTAATATAATTTGTTTTTTTATTTTCATTATTTAAATCTGTTATATTTGATTTTTGGGAATTATGCTTTTCTATATTTAAATAATCTGTTTTTATGAAAAGATGAGATTGAGGATTTTGGGTTTTTGACATTTTTTGTTTTTTTAATTTTAAAAATTTATTTATTATTATTTTATACTTTTTTAATTTAATTAATTGTCTATCAATCATAATTTCAACATAAGATAATAATTTAAAGAATTAGTAATCAAAAATATGACTAAGAACAAAAAATATTCTTAAAAATTGAAAAATAATAACAAAAAAAATAAAAAATAAAAATTTCTTTATACAAAAATGTACAAAGAAAATTCTCCTATAAATAGCAAAGAATTGGAAACAGAGAAATTAAAAATAGATAAGAGAGAAATGGAAAAAGAATTAAATATTACATTTAACACTAATAACATAAATGAAATAAATCAAGAAAAATTAAGAAGAACAAGAAGAAGTAAAAGTGTAATAGAAGGAAGAAATTTTAAATGTCCAGATTGTGGAAAATGTTATTTATCAGCTCCAGCATTAACAAATCATAGAAAAACAAAACATAATTATGGTTTTGAAGGAGAAAAAAAAGGAAGAGGAAGACCAAGAAAAGAACAAATTTCTTCTAATTCTCTTAATCAATCTCAAATTAAATTTGAAAATTTTTTCTTTTGTGATTTAAGGAAATTTAATAATGATAATATTAATTTTGAAATTATTAAAAATAATTTAAATGATATTTTCAATTTGTATAAAAATGATATTTTTTCTGATATTGATAATTTTGAAAAATATTATTTCGGGAATTTTATTATTAATAATTGGGATTTGGAAAATCCTAAAATTGAAAAAAAATCAAGAACTGCAATTTTAGGAAATGAAGGAAATCAAGAACAAGAAATTATTGATAAACCTAATTTAGATTCAATATTTTTTTTATATTTAAAAGAAACTTCAAAATTAACAAACAAAACTTATTTTTCTTTTATTTTAAAATTTATAGTAATATTCAGAGAATGTATAAATCAATTTAGAAATAATTTAGTTAAAAGTAATCATATTATAGGAAATAAAAATAAATATACTGAAATTTATTGTGCTGAAACTATTCCTGATATTTGTAATGATTTTTGTGTAGATTTTATGGAACAACATAATAATTTTGGATTAAAAATTAGTGAATTAGTTGAAATTGTTCAACATTTTTGTTATTGGCTTTTTATTAATAAATATACTTTATCACAATTAACTTTATTAAATTAAATTCATTGAATGTTTTTTACGTTTAATATTTTGAAATATATTTATTATTATTTGCATGTTTTAATATAGTTAAAAACAATTTATTTTAAATTTTTTTTTTTTTATTTTTTTTTATTATACTAATTTATATATTTTGTTAATAATACATATCTGTTTTTGAAAAATAATCGAATTTAAAAGGTTTTTTACTTAATTTTATATTAGATTGTTTTTTGTTTTCTATTGAAGGAAGATTATTTATTGTTTTGGAAATGTTAATTTTATCAAAAGTATGATTTTTAATTAATGAAATTTTATTATAATTTTTTTCCTTATTCAAAATATTATTTTGATACACTTGAACCTTATTTTTATTTTTATAATCATTTTTTTCAACAGATAAAGAATTTTCCGTAGGTAAAGTTTTATTTATAGTATAACTATAATCTTTATTAATAGAATGAATAATATTATTTCTAGAAGTTTCATTAAGAAATTTTTTTTTTAAAGATTTTTTATCAATAAATAAATGTTTTCTTTTTTCTTTTTTTTCAGCTCTAATTAATTTCTCTTTATAATGTGGAGTAGGAGATTTAAAAGTTAATAATTTTTGATTACTATCATCTTCATTTGAATTATTTTCATCGATATTTCTAAATAAAAATCCATTAACAAAATTAGCTCTTTTAATTGTTATTATTTGAATTTTTCCAGAATAATGTTTAAAATCTAACTTACCAATAAATAAATTTATCATTTTTTCATGTTCTCCTATTTCTTCTTCATCACTTTCTCCTTCTTTTTCTATCATTGTTTTTTGTTTTCTAATTTTGAATTTTTTATTTTTTTGATTTTCAATTTCTTTTTTTTCTGATTCTTCATCTTTTATTTTTTTTATTTTCTTATAACATAATTTTATATATTTTTCAATTATGTAACTTTCATGTTTATTATATTGCTTTGCGAATAAATGACATTTATTCCTTATTATTTTTGATTTTCTTTTTAAATATGATATTTCCATTTTTGATAAAATTATATTTAAACACTTTTCTTTTGTAAACATTGATTTTTTGATTATTGAAAAATATTTGTCGATTTTTTCTTTCATTGAATTTTGGTTGTTAAAATTTTTTTCTTTGTAAAATTTATTAAATATTGTTTCATATGGCTTATTTTTTTCTTCTTGTCTTATTATATTATTTATGTTTCTTAAAATAATGCAAAAAGTTTCTGTATACTTTAAATTAACATAAGCTCCTATTTTTTGATCTAGAATATCACTTATTTTCATATTTTTACTTAATTATGATATATAGAAATTAAATTAATTATTTTATTATAAAATTAAATATTTTTTTATTTTATTTTTAAAATAATTAAATTGGATATCCATATTTTTTTTTCCATATAAAAATCAAGAATACATTTACATTCTAACATATTCAATTTTATAAGAATATTCATTCTTATTATTATTATCCTGTTTTTACTTAACTTTTTCAATTCCATCTTCTTCATCGATTATTTTTTTTTTTGGTTTTTTTTTTCTAATTTTTTCAAATTGATGTGAAGAAATGTGAAAACGTTTTTCATAATTTTCATTTTCACAATTTTCACATAAATAATAAGGTTGTTCTTTACATTCATGGCATTTATATAAATAACCAATTATAGGTCTTTGATTACAATGCTCACACATAACATTATTATAAATATTATTACTTGGTTCAATTAATTCATATAAATCACGGTCCTTATTTTTTTTAATATTTTCAACTCTTATATCTTCTGTTTCTTTATATTCTTCTATTTTTTTCTTTAAATCCAAATTTTTTTCCTCAAAATTCTGTGTTAATTGATCTAGCATATCTGATTCTATTTTATTTAAATCAATTTTTATTTCTTTTTTTAAATCTTCTTTAATTTTTTCTTTCATTTTCTCTAATTTTTGTTTTTTTTTTAAATCATCTTCCATTTCTTTTTTTAAATTTTTTTCCAAATCCATTTTCACTTTTTCTATAAATTTTGTGGGATTTTGGTATTTATCTTTATTTTTTTTATATTCATCTATATATTTTACTAAATAAAATGTTTGTTTAATGTAGTTTTGTTCTAATTTATTTATTTCTACATTTAATTGTTGTTCTTTTTTTTTTTCTTCATCATATGAATTTTTATTTTTATCAATAAGTTTTTTTGATTCTTCAAAATTTTTTTTTTTTGTTTTTTGTTCTGATAATATTAAATTAAAATTTGAATTAAAAAACTGAACATCGTAATTTGTTTCATTTATTTCTTTTTTTTCATTGTCATTAATAAAAGTAAATTCATTGATATTTTTTCCATAAGCATCATGAAAAATTTTCTGTATATCCTCAAAATGGAATGGAATAGAATAGTTAATGATTACATTAGAGTTTTTCATTTTTTAATGAAAATAGTTAATTTAATAAACAATCAATAATTAATTAATAAAGTTTAAATTATTTAAAAAATGAAATTTTATAAAAAATGAGAATTATAGTCACAGAAGAAGGAATAAGTACAATAAGAAATTTATCTTTTACAATAAATAAAGAAAAAAAAGAAAAAGAAAAGAAACAAAAAGAATTAAAAAAGAATAAATCTCAAGTTCAAATTTCAAGAACAAATGAAAAATTATTAACTATTCCAAAATTAAATATTTTTCAAAATATAAATTTTAAACCTGTTAATGTTCCACTTCCAATAAATACAATTTCTTTAAAAATTCCCCAATCAAAAAAAAAAAAAAAAAATAGTATTCCTTTTCCAAAAAAAAGTATTTTTATAAAAGAAAAAAAGAAAAAAAGAATAATTCCGTTTTATTCAGTTTCTATAAATTATTTAAAGAAAAAATCAAAGAATATTCAATTAAAAAGGAAAAAATTAATTTTACCAAAAGAACAAAAAATGAAATATGATATTTCAATTGGAGAAAAAAATTTAATTTTAGAAGAACAAGAATTAATAATTAATCCTTTAATTCAAGATGATTTTTTAATTGGTTTAAATAGAAAATATTCAATGAAAGATATTATAGGACAAAAAGGAGTTAAAACTTTAAAAGAAAAATTTGAAAAAAATAAACATGATATTTTAATAAAAAGAAATTTGTCTTTTTCAAATATAAGAGATGATACTAAAATAAAAAATATTGATTCAATAAGAAATTTTGAAAATTTAATGAATAAAAAAATAATTCCAATTAGAAAAGCTCCTTTATTAAATTATTTATATGAAAAAAAAGATGTAATAAATCCAACAACAGTAAAAAATATATTAAATAGAAATCCTGAAAATTTGGAAAAATTAAATAAAATTTGTAGAAAAAAATTGAGTGAAAAAGAAGATTATAAATATATTAAAAATGTAATTAAAGAAAAAATAAATGCTAAAAAATATAAAGATATATTATCTTTTAAAGAAAAATGCGAAGTAATAGAAAAAAAAGTAAATAATTTTAATGAATTATTAAAAAAATATCCTCCAATAAGAAAAAACAGAACTGATTATTTTGGTGAAGATTATTATGAATATAAACATAAATATTGGAAAAAATATCATATTCAAAAATTAGAACATAAAAGTTTAACAAGACAAGAAATGAAAGAATTAGAATATATGGATGATAGTTTTGCAGATTAATCAATTATTTTAATTATTATTATATTGTTTTTTTTAAATTTTATATTAAATAAAAAAAATGGGTTGTTCTTCAACATCATCAATTCAAGAAGAAACATATTTTCAACAAACTCCAAAAATAAATTTATCAATGGATAATAATATAGAAGAATTAACACATGCTCAGAATTTAATATTTATAATAATAAAAATAAGAAATAGAATAATATATTTATACCATAAATTAATTTATTCATCAGCAGCTTGTTTATATATTAAACCTTCAATAAAATTTGTTTTTAGAAATATATTATATAAAATTTCATGTGATTTAAAAGGAAATATTCATGAATGTCATATTTATTTCATTGAAGATCCTCCTTTTTTTCAAATTGGTGTTTTTGAACACTTAAGTCAAGATTGCATAGAAAAAAAAAATGAACTGGTTAATTTTATTATTGAATTATATAATTATGAAAAAATAATTCAACAAATTGATAAAGACTCTCCTCAATTATTTTATTTGGAATTTGAAAATAAAAATATTATTTCTAATGAAAACATTAAAAAAATTCATTTTTCACTTTTATTATTTGAACAGTTAAAAAAAATAAGAAAAAAGTTTTTAAATGAATATAAAGATCAAATTAATTTGTTTTTTCAAAATTTTATGTATGCAAATAAAGTTAATGAAGTTGGAAGAGAAGCTTATAAAAAAGGTTTAAGTGATATTTATGATATTGTTATGTTAAAATATAAGGATGAACCTAAATTAAAAGATAATGAAAAAGTGTTTTCAAATATTGAAAATGCAAAAAAACATTGGGAAAAAATAATGAAAAAAGATTTTGACGAAGATATTGATTCTTCTTTAATTGGAGAATAAATATCATTTCATAAATAAAAAAATTAAATATCAAATAAAACAATTAATTATAATATATAAAAATCAAATAAAAACAAATTAAAACAACCAAAAAAAATTTTAATAAAAACTTAAAAAAACTTCTTTTTCAAAAAAACATAAATTTAAAGTCAATTAAATAAAATATTTTAAAAAGCCTTATTGGAATTTCCAAGTATCGACAAAATTTTCATAATCAATATATCCTACTTCATCAGGATCAGCAATTTTAATAATATTATCAATATTATCTTGATTAAAATCACCATACTGAAGTAGAATATCTTTAAAAGCTTTAGTAGTCATTTTCCCAGTTTCATTAGGATCAAAAAGAGAAAAAGCATTTTTAACTTCTTCAACAGCATCATTAGGAAGAGAATAAATTTTTTCAATGGCTTCCATAAATTGAATTTTATCAACTAATCCACTATTTTCCCTATCTGCAATTTTTAAGAAATCCATTATTTCTTCATTTGTTACTTCTCTTCCCATTGCTGATAACATTTGACGAACTTCATTTGATTTTACTCTATTATCTCCATCCAAATCCCACATATCAAATAATTCGTTTATTAAAATTTTACGGTTGTCTTGAATTATTTGACTCTTTGACTGAGTACCACGTGGACTTTCTGTTAAAGTTAATGCCATTATTGATTTTCTAGGCATTTTTTTTTTATATGTTTTTTTTTTTGGATGACTTTTTTAATTAATTATTTTTTTTTTTTTTTATGGAAATTTAATATTGAAGGTTACGTTGTGAATTATTAAATTTATATATTAATAATTTATACTCATAATTTATCTAAAGACTATATAAGTTTTATTCATTTAAATATTGTATGTATAAATTAAAGTTTATAAAGTCTAAATCTTTTTTTTCCAAATATGAAAATATTTGATAAATTTAAATTTACAAATCAAAAACTAATTCCTACAATTTACAAAGAGAAATTTTTAATTTTGAAAAATCAAAGGAAAGAGAAGGAAAAAACAAAACAAATAATTTATTGACTAAAATATATATAAACAATTAAAATCTTCAAAGTTCTAATTTTTAATAAGGTTTAAAACTTTCATTATTATTAAAAATAGAACTTCTTGTTTTTCCTTTTCTACAAGAACTTCTATCAGGACCAAATTCATTACAACAATTACAATTATCTTTTTTATTTTTTTCTTCGTTATTTTCTTTTTCAGTATTTATATTTATTTTTAATTGATTCTTTTCAAAATAATCATCTAATTCTTCAGGAAATAATTTTATTTTTAAAGTATTTCTTTTATAATTACTTAATTTAGAAACTTCTTCTCC
>JAEEGI010011999.1_pt1 | contig 18597 bp, 13 predicted proteins | sample 8958751 | NCBI WGS metagenome assembly JAEEGI01 (sample SAMN16246545, study PRJNA631951) | gut metagenome | biome: gut microbiome; feature: rumen; material: KS-attached | host: Bos | place: Iran: Karaj | collected 2018-10 | reverse complement strand
ACCGCCCCGGCGGCGCTGTGGTCGGCGGCCCAGAGCCACACGGGGTCGCCGTAGGTGTGCGGCAGCTTCGTCCCCTCCGCCGTGCGGGTGTCGGTCACGCCGCAGCCGCGGTCGCAGGAGGCCGTCTCCGTGCCGTCGGCGGTGCAGGTCGCGTCGTTATTGTAGGTGTAGGTCGTAAAGCTGTGGGACAGCATCGTGCCCGCCGCCGTGCGCGTGTCGCGCGCGCCGCAGCCGTGGTCACATTCGGCCGTTTCGGTGCCGTCCGCCGTACAGGTCGCGTTGTTGTTGTAGACGTAATCTGTAAAGCTGTGTTCCCGTGCGGGAATCGTCAGCGTTTCCGGATCGGCAGGCGTCGCGCCGGCCGCGTTCTCAAACACGGCGCCGCAGTAGTCGCAGGCAAAATGCGCTTGCATACCGGGTTCGGTGCAGGTCGGGTCAACGGCTTCAACCGCATGGATAAAATGGACATGATCGGCGGTGGAAAGCTGCACGGTCATCGTCGCCGCGCTGTTGTCCAAAAAGCGCAGTTTCAACCCGGACAATGTGCGCGACGCCCGGTTGTCCGCGTTGTTCCCCTCGCCGTAAAGTGGCAGATCCAGGGGCACGTTCTCTCCGAACATAGCCTCCATAGCCGATTGATCAAAGCATGGATATTCTGTATAGACATCTGAGCTGTTCCCAATAAATGTAAATACATCTTCTGCATCATCCCATTCCGGATACAGCGGCATGACCGCCGGTCGGTGGAAGGTGTCGTTGACCTGATTGGTTGCGTTGTATTGTTCAAACACAGCATCGTCAATATGCCATACGATTACGCCGGCACAATCGTAATACTCTGTCATGCCGGCATCCCATTTCGTGAACCGGCGGTTTTCCAGCAGATAATACTCCCCTTCGCGCTGCGTGGGCAAATATAACGCGGAATAAGCTTCATCCTCCGTATAGCTCTGCGCCGCGACCGTATAGTCGCCATTCTGATCCGCGGTCTGCGGCTCGATCCAGCCGAGCGCATAGCGGCTCCAGACGTCCATCGAATACGGGATATACCCACCTTCGGGATCGATGCCCCAGCAGCCGTCGGCCATCACGCTGCAATCCCGCACTTCATACAGGTGCCAGGCTGCCGAGGTGCTGTAACTGGTATCATAGAGATCCGGCAAGCCGAGATAGTGACCGAGCTCGTGGGCCAGCACGCTGATCGGTTCCTGCTGGTTGCTCTCCAAATATTCTGGGATGGCAATATAAGCATTGACTTCCGTGTTGTCCGGTTTCGGAACAGTCAGATTCACGTGGTGTTCGGAAATGATATCACCAATCGTCCAGGCATGCGCCCAAAGATAATTTTGGCCGCTCTTTCCCCCGGAAGCATCATATCCGGCAATCACAAAGGCAACTGCAAGTTCGTTTGTCGTGATGATTCTGTCTTCATTTGCATCGAAGGACGCAAAATCAACGTAAGCATCCGCCGCAGCAATGGCTTTGACGAGCGCATTCGCCCACGACGAATAGTCAGTTGAGCTATTCATCAGCCATTTCTGATGTGCCGTTGAAAGCTTAACGTGCACCACGCCGTCATTTTCGGCATCCTTTGTGTTGGTGTTGCCGCCGACGCCATAGGCGGACGTTTCCGCCGCGGGCGTGAAGGTGAACTTGCCGAAGGACATGTCGGAATAATAGGCCGCCAGCGATTTTTCGCCCGAAAAGACGGTCTCATGCCAATCGTAGCCGTTGTCATACGGCATATTGGAAAAGCCGACCACGATCGTCAGCAGCGGAATGTCCCTTGCCACCGGGTCGAGCGACGGCGCGCGGTTCGGTCCGGTTTTGCGCACCGGGATCCGGTCGAGCGTCACCAGCTCGCCGGTATGCGACCGGCAGGCGGCACTTTCTCCCGGCGCAGCAGTGCCCGGCCTTGCGGGAACCGCGGCGGCGCAGACCGCGGCGGCCGCGAGCAGAATTGCCGCGACACACAGGGTCAGAAGCGTTTTCCATATTCTCCTTGACTGCATAGGGATTCCTCCGAACGACATCCGTTTTCTGCGGACGCCGGATCTTTTTCTTTTGATTGATTATACCACATCGCCCGGCTTTTTTCAATGGGTTTTTTCTTCCCCGCCCGAAAACGCGCGGGCAAAAAAGCCCGCCGGACACGCAAGCAGCCGCACCCTTCGGGATGCGGCTGCCGTTTTCGGTTTGTCAGCTTTCGTTCTGCCGGCGGATCGCCTCCGACCAGCACTTGTGACACATGGCAACGTAGCTTTCGTTGCCGCCGAGGAACACCTGCGCGCCCTCGGTAACGATCCTGCCGTCCGGGCCGATGCGGGCGTTGACGATCGCCTTGGCCCCGCACGAGCAGATGGTCTTGATCTCCGTGATGGAATCGGCCACCTCAAAGAGCCGGGCGCTGCCCGGGAACATGTGCGTCAGAAAGTCGGTGCGCAGCCCGAAGCAGAGCACGGGAATGTTCTTTTCGTTCACAATCCGGCGGAACTGGTCGATGTGCGCCGCCGTGAAGAACTGGCACTCGTCGGCAATGATCACGTCGACCTTCCCCTGCCGCTCCAGCAGCGCGCAGACGTCGTCCTGCGGCGTTATCACGTCCGCTTCGGCCCAAAGGCCGATCCGTGAACGGATGCAGGCTCTGCCGTCGCGGTCGTCGGTGGAGGGCTTGAGCAGCCAGACCCGCATGCCGCGTTCCTCATAGTTGAACTTGGTGATCAGGGCGTTCGCCGATTTGGAGCTGCCCATCGCGCCGTATTTGAAATACAGTTTTGCCATTATGCTTCCACCCCGCCGATAAAGTTTGCAATCTTCTGATACAGCAGATCCAGCGCCACCGTGTTTTCGCCGCCGTGCAGGATCACGACGTCCGCGTTCTTCTTGGAGGGCTCCACGTAGAGCTCGTGGAGCGGTTTGACCGTGGTGAGGTACTGGGTCACGATGCTGTCGAACGAGCGGCCGCGCTGCTGCATATCGCGCCGGATGCGGCGGATGACGCGGACGTCGGCGTCGGCGTCCACGAACACCTTGACGTCGAACAGGTCGCAAAGCTGCTTGTCCTCCAGCACGAGAATGCCCTCCACGACGATGACCTTGGCCGGGCGGATCTCCTGCGTTTCGGGGCGGCGGTTATAGACGGCGAAGTCATAGACGGGCGCAAAGGCCGTCTGGCCCCGCTTCAGCAGCTCCAGATCGCGGACCAGCAGATCCGTGTCATAGGCGGACGGGATATCGTAGTTCAGCTGCGTGCGCTCCTCATAGCTCAGCTCGTCGTGCGCCTTGTAGTAATAGTCGTGCAGCAAAACGCTGACGTTGTCGCCGAACCGCTGTTTGATGTTCTCGGTCAGGGTGGATTTGCCGCTGCCGGTGCCGCCGGCGATACCGATGATCAGATTCTTCATAGCAGCCTCTTATCGCATGGATTTGTCGTAGGGGATGCCCTCCGCCTTGGGCGCTCTGGACTTCTTGGAGGTGAAGGCGAGCACCAGCAGGGAGATGATGTAGGGCATCATGTTGTAGACCGCGCTCGGGATATTGAGCGAAACCAGCCAGTCGAAGCCGAAATAGACGTTGGAAAGCGCACGGAAGAAGCCGAACAGCAGCGCCGCCAGCGCGATGCGCCCGGGCTTCCACTGGCCGAAGATCATGACAGCGAGCGACAGGAAGCCGAAGCCGGCCACGCCGTTTTCAAACTTCCATTCGGACACGCCGGCAAGGATGTAGCAGATGCCGCCGAGGCCGCCCAGCACGCCGGAGATCAGCACGCCGGCCCAGCGCATCTTGAACACGCTGATGCCCACGGAGTTGGCCGCCTGCGGATGCTCGCCGCAGGCCATCATGCGCAGACCGAACCTGGTCTTATAGAGCACGAACCAGGCGATGAGCAGAACAACGATCGTGATCAGCATGAACCAGTTGAATTCAAAGCCCTTGATGTTGACGATGAACGCTTTTTTGGGTTCCACATAGTTGATGGTGGAGGAAACGTCGTCGGGGTTCTTTGCCGTGTTGATCGCCTTGACGATGACCGTCGCCGCGGCCGTGCCGAGCATGTTCAGCGCGGTGCCCACGATGGTCTGGTCCGCCTTCAGGTTGATGCAGGCCACGGCAAGCAGCGTGGAATAGAGCAGGCCGAACAGAACGGCGCCGAGCAGCGTGAGCAGAACGATCAGAACGGCGGGCATCCCGACGGGCAGGTTCATCATCGTCAGCGCGCCGCCGAGCGCGCCGATCACCATGATGCCCTCGAGGCCGAGGTTGATGACGCCGGAGTGTTCCGCATAGCAGCCGCCGAGCGCGACAAGCGTCAGAACCGAGGCAAAAATCAGCGTGTATTGTACTGCCAGCATCATGCACGCTCACCGCCTTTCTCTTCCGCTGCTTTGTCGGGCGGCGCAGGCTCCTGTTTCGGTTTTGCGTTGTCTTTTTTGGCAAGATAAAGATTCAGCGCATACTTGATGAAGAAGACGAAACCGCACATATAGATGATCAAAGACGCGATCAGGTCGGAGATCTGGGAACAGTACATGGTCTTATCCACATAAGCGCCGCCGGAGGTGATGTGCTGGATGAAGTAGGACGAAAAGATCGTGCCGACCGGATCCAGACCGCCGAGGAAGGCGGCAGCGATACCGTTGAAGCCCATGCCGGGCACGGAGGAAGCCGTGACCTGCCACTGTTCATAGTCTGTCAGATAAAGCAGTGCGCCGCCCATGCCTGCCAGCGCGCCGCCGATCATCAGCGTGAGGATAATGTTGCGTTTTTCTGCCATACCGCAGTATTTGGCCGCGTTCTTATTGAAGCCTGTCGCCTTCAGCTCATAGCCGATCTTCGTCTTGTCAAGCAATATCTTGACGATGACCACGACCACGATAGCCAGAGGGATGGCGATGGAAACATAAGAATTGCCGGAAAACAGCTTGCTCAGACCAAGGGAAGGCAGAATCGCCTTCGGGTTCTCGGTGGCAATGTGGAAGGTATAGGGGCTGGTCGTTTCCTTGACCTTTGCCAGTATCATGTTGGTCGTATAAAGGGCGATCCAGTTGAGCATGATGCCCGAAATGACCTCGTTGACGTTGCAATAGGCCTTGAGCAGACCGACGATCAGCGAGATCGCCATACCGGCAACGACGGCGAACAGCAGGCACAGCGGCCAGCTCCAGCCCCAGGCAAGGGCGGCGTAGATGCCGGCGCAGGCGCCGGCGACATACTGACCGGCAACACCGATGTTGAACAGGCCGACCTTATAGCAGAACAGCACGGAGAGCGAGCACATCAGCAGCGGCGCCGTTTTGACCAGCGTGTTGCCGAGGTTTTTCAGCTGCAGCGCGGACTTGGAATAGTTCATGAAATTCTTCATGATGTCCACGATCGCCTGAAACGCGCCGTTCGGATTGATGAACAGCAGCACGATATAGCCGATCAGAAGGCCGAGCACGATGCACAGTAGCGACGCCAGAAGCGACTGCACGCCGTTGTTTTTCAATAGCTTTTTCATACGCGCACCTCGCTTCTCTTTGCGCCGGCCATATACAGGCCGAGCTCTTCCACCGTTGTTTGCTTCGGATCCAGCTCGCCCACGATCTCGCCCTCATACATGACGAGAATGCGGTCGGAAACGTCCATCACTTCGTCGAGCTCCAGCGAAACGAGCAGCACCGCTTTGCCCTCGTCGCGCTGGCGGATCAGCTCCTTGTGAACCATCTCGATGGCGCCGACGTCCAGGCCGCGGGTCGGCTGCACGGCGACGAGCAGTTCGGGGTTCTTGTCGATCTCTCGCGCGATGATCGCCTTTTGCTGGTTGCCGCCCGACATCTTGCGGGCCACGGTCACGGGACCTTCGCCGCTGCGCACGTCATAGGCGTCGATCAGCCTTTCGGCGTAGGCGCGGATGTTTTTGCGTTTCATGAAGCCGGCCTTGCTCGTGAATTCCGGCTCAAAGTAACGCTCGAGAATCAGGTTGTTTTCCAGCGAATAATCCAGCACCAGGCCGTGCTTGTGGCGGTCTTCGGGAATATGGCTCATGCCGCCGGTGTTGCGCTTGCGGATGGAATCGTGCGAAATCTCGCGGCCGAGCAGCTTGATGCTGCCGGCCTTGATCGGCTCCAGTCCGGTGATGCCGTAGGCCATCTCGCTCTGGCCGTTGCCGTCGATGCCGGCAATACAGACGATCTCGCCGCGCCGCACGTCGAAAGAAAGATCTTTGACAACTTCCTTCTTGTGGACCTTGGAAATCATTGTCAGATTCCGGACCGAAAGCACCACGTCGGCGGGCTTTGCTTCGTCTTTTTCCACGTGGAAATTCACGTTCCGGCCGACCATCAGCGCGGAAAGTTCTTCCGGCGTGGTTTCGGCCACATTGACCGTTGCGATATATTTGCCCTTGCGCAAAACGGTGCAGCGGTCTGCAACCTCCATGATCTCGTTGAGCTTATGGGAAATGAAGAGAATGGATTTGCCCTCCTTGGCAAGATTGCGCATGATCTCCATGAGTTCGGAGATTTCCTGCGGCGTCAGCACGGCGGTCGGCTCGTCAAAGATCAGGATCTCATTTTCCCGATAGAGCATTTTCAGAATCTCGGTTCGCTGCTGCATGCCGACGGTGATATCTTCAATCAGCGCGTCGCAGTCCACACGCAGACCGTAGCGTTCAGACAGCTCGTTGACTTTTTTGCGGGCAGCCGCCTTCTGCAGCACGCCGATCTTGTTCGGTTCCACGCCCAAAATAATGTTATCCAGAACGGAGAAGCATTCCACCAGCTTGAAATGCTGGTGCACCATACCGATGCCATAGCGGTTCGCGTCGTTCGGGTCCTTGATCTCGACCTTTTCGCCATCCTTCAGGATCTCGCCCTCTTCGGGATGATAGAGCCCGAAGAGCACAGACATCAGTGTGGATTTTCCCGCGCCGTTTTCGCCGAGCAGGGCGTGGATCTCACCCTTTTTCAGCCGCAGCGTCACATTGTCGTTTGCAATGATGCCCGGGAATTTTTTGGTGATGTTCAGCATTTCAATTGCATATTCGCTTGCCAAATACCACACATCCTTCCTGTTTATGATTCAAAAAAGCGCCTGCCAAGAGTATAAGCTTTTGGCAGGCGTTCTCTTTTATGGAGCAGCGAAACGCGCTGTCAGCGCTTTTGCTTGCTGTTTTTTTTATTTGAGGTTGCCGAGGTCGTTCACTTCAATGTTCTTGGCAAGGTCGGCGGCCTTCACGGAGATGTCGTTGGAAACGGTGATCTTGCCGCTGAACATATCGGCCACGAGCGCTTTGTAATCGTCGGCGGAGAAGCCATCGCCGAACTGGGTGGATTCCTCGGGCAGCTGGACATAGTTGTCAGCCGGGTTTTCGGAAACAAGGCCGAGGTTGTCGATCTTGCCGCCGTAATCGGCGAACTTGTCTTCCGCAACGGCGGTCAGGAGCGTCTTGACGGTCGGAGCAAGACCCTTCATCGCGGAGGTGACGGTCATGCCTTCGCCGTATTTGCCGTCGATGATGCCGGCCTGGTCAACGTCAACGCCGATGACCTTGCCGCCGACCTTGGCAGCCGCTTCGGCCGCGGACGCGAAGATGCCGCCGCCGCAGGCGAACACAACTTCGGTGCCGCCCTGATACCAGGTGTCCATGGCAGCCGTGATGTCGGCGTCGGGATAGAACTGGTTGCCGTAGGCATAGTTCATGGAAACCGTTGCGCCGGTTTCGGCAGCAGCGGCGTCAGCGCCCTGCACGAAGCCGTAGCCGTAACGGACAACGGCGGGAACCGCCATGCCGCCCAGGAAGCCGAGCTTCGTGTAGCCGAGCTTCACAGCCGCGTAGCCGGCCATGTAGCCGCAGAGCTCTTCCTGATAAACAGCGCAGTAAAGGTTCGAGGGCAGGACATAGTCTTCGCCGAGGTCGTCGGCAGAAACGTCAAGCGCGATGAATGTCACGTCGGCATAGTTGCCGGCGGTGGACTTGATGGCGGGCGCAAACGCAAAGCCGGGCATCACGATGACGTTGAAGCCTTCGTCGATCGCGGATTCGATCATGGCAACACGGTCTTCATCCGAGTCGGAAGCGGGCTTATAGTACTTGAACGTCACGCCTTTTTCGTCGCAGAAGGCTTTGCAGGCTTCATAGGTCGTCTGGTTGAACGACTGGTCGGTAATGTCGCCGTAGTCGGTGATCATGGCAACGGAATAGCTCACGTCTGCCGGGGCGGGCGTGTCGTTCGACGGTTCCGTGTTTCCGCCGTTGCCGCCGCAGGCAGCGAGCGCAAGAACCATGACAAGTGCCAGAATCAATGCGAGAATCTTTTTCATGTTGTTTTCCTCCAAATCTCTTTTTCAGCATTGCTGTAATGTAATTATAACAAATTCTTTTAAACATTTCAACATGATTGGTTCTGTTTTTGCGTTTTTTTCATGCGGAAAGCAAAGAAACCCCGTTCGTTTCAAAAGTGGTTTTTTTCATGGAAGAAAACCTTGTGCTTTTGAAAGATGTATGCTATAATAAACAGGTTAAACAAAGGGAGATGATCCATTTGCAATATTCGATTCTGGAAAAAGCCATCCGCTTTGCCGTTGACGCCCACGCCGGGCAAAAGCGCAAAGACGGATCCGCGTTCATCCTGCACCCGCTGGAGGACGCCGCCATCGTCGGCACGCTGACAGACGACCAGGAGATTCTGGCCGCCGCCGTGCTGCACGACACCGTGGAAGACACCGATACCACAGAGGAGGATATCCTGCGCGTTTTCGGACCGCGCGTGTGCGCCCTCGTGATGGGTGAAACCGAAGACAAACGCCCCGCCGCTCCGCCGGAAGAAACGTGGCGCGTGCGCAAGGAAGAATCGCTGCAGGCGCTTGTAAAAGCCGAAGATCCGGCCGTCCGCCTGCTGTGGCTGGGCGACAAGCTGGCCAATCTGCGGACGCTGGATCGGGAGCACGAAGCATTGGGCATTCGCGTGTTTGACCGGTTCAACAACAAGGACCCGCTGGATCAGAAATGGTATTACGGCACGATTCTGGAGCTGCTCGGCATGTTTGCCGGAACACCGGCCTACCGGGAATACAGCGCGCGGTTTCATCACATTTTTGACAGATACGAAGGAGAATAACGATGTTTCAGGTAACAGCGAAGAAAGAGAACGACAGCATGATCCTCTCCCTGGACGGGCGGATCGATTCCACAAACGCAGCGCAGGCGGAAGAAGCCATCCGCGCCGCGGCCGACGGCTTTTCCGGCGCCTGGGTGCTGGACGCGGCAAAGCTCGGCTATATTTCCAGCGCCGGTCTGCGCGTGATCCTGCGGCTGAAGAAGTCGAACGCGGACACAAAAATCATCAACGCCTCCCCCGAGGTGTATGAAATCTTCGATATGACCGGCTTCACCGAGATGATGTCCATCTCCAAGGCCTACCGCAAGCTCAGTGTGGAGGGCTGCGAGGTGATCGGCGAAGGCGCCAACGGCAAGGTCTACCGCATCGACGCGGACACCATTGTGAAGGTCTATAAGAACCACGACGCGCTGGCGGAAATCCACAACGAGCGCGAGCTCGCGCGCAAGGCGTTCGTCATGGGCGTGCCGACCGCGATCCCCTATGACGTGGTACAGATCGGCGACCTTTACGGTTCCGTGTTCGAGCTGCTCAACGCCAAATCGTTCGCCAAGATCATGATCGAGGATCCGTCGAAGACGGAAGAGCTGGCAAAAGCGAGCGTTGAGATTCTCAAGACCATGCACGCCACCGTGCTGCAGCCCGGCGAGCTGCCCGACAAAAAGGCCGAAGCGCTGGTCTGGGCGGAATACTGCCGCGACCATCTGCCGCAGGACGTGGGCGACAAGCTGGTTGCGCTGGTCCGGGCGATTCCCGAAACGAACAACATGCTGCACGGCGACTACCACGTCAAGAACATCATGCAGCAGAACGGCGAAAACCTGCTGATCGACATGGATACCCTCGCCATGGGCCACCCGATCTTTGAGTTTGCGGCCATCTATCTCGCCTACATCGGCTTTTCCTGCATCGACCCGGACAACGTCAAAGCGTTTCTCGGCATTCCCGGCGAGCAGGCGAAAGCGTTCTGGAAGGCCACGCTGCGCGATTATTTCGGAACCGACGACGAGGCCGTGCTGCAGGACATCGAAAACAAAGCCGCCGTCATCGGCTATTCCCGGCTGCTGCGGCGCACCTTCCGCAAGGCAGCGGAAAACGAGGACTACAAGACCCGTCTGATCGCCTATTGCAAGCAGGCGCTCTGCACGCTGGTTCCCCAAACGGATTCCCTTTCATTCTAAGCAAGGAGTGCACGCGACATGAACATTGCAACCGAAAAAGAAAACGGCACGCTGACGATTATGCTTTCCGGCAAGCTGGACTCCACGTCGGCTCCGGAGCTGGAAAAGGCGCTGACCGAACAGGCCGACGGCGTCACCTCGCTGGTTTTTGACCTCGGGGAGCTGAGCTATACCTCCTCGGCCGGTCTGCGGGTCTTTTTAAAGGCCCGGAAGATGATGCGCAGCCGGGACGACGTCAGGCTGATCCATACGGCCCCGTCGGTCCTGGAGGTGCTGGAAATGACCGGCTTCACCGAGATCATGACCGTTGAGGCGGCAGAATAAAACAAAGCCGGATGCGGCAGGATCCGGCGTTTCGTACAATCGACTGAATCAAAAGGCAGGTGATTTCAACATGCAGAAACTGACTGTGGAGGCAAAGGCGGACCGACTGGACGAGGTCATCGCCTTTGTGGATTCGTTTCTGGAGGCGCAGAACTGTCCGATGAAGGCGCAGATGCAGATCGATCTCTGCGTGGAAGAGATCTTTGTCAACATTGCAAACTACGCTTACCCCGACACGACAGGCACAGCCGAAATCCGGATTGCAGCGGAAAACGGGGTCGCCGTGCTGACCTTCATCGACGCGGGCCTGCCGTATGACCCGCTGCAAAGAGACGCGCCGGACATCACCCTTTCCGCAGAGGAGCGTGAGATCGGCGGGCTCGGCATCTTCCTTGTCAGAAAGAACACGGACACGGTCTTTTATTGCTATGAAGACGGCAAAAACGTGCTGACGATCACAAAGGCGATCTGACGCCGCAACGCAGAAAAGCTGCCCGGGACGAACCGTCCCGGGCAGCTGCTTTTTTTATTCGGCGGGTTCCGGAATCTCCGGCGCCTTCAGAATGCCGGTGCGGCGCAGCACGTAGGCGTCGCTCCAGTCGTCGCCCTCTGTCCGCCAGGCGTCCGGCCCGTGCCAAAGCCGCTTTTCGTCCACAAGGTGCAGCGGCCCAAAGGTGTTGTAGCGGTGCAGATACAGCTCCAGCACGATTTCGTGTTCGCCGTCTGCAAGACCGGTGATCGTCAGGTCGTAGGGCGGATAGATGATTGCGCCGACGTCCGTTCCGTCGCAGTACACCTTGATCAGCCCGCCGCGGTAGCAGGAGGCGTGCACGGTGAGCGCGCCGTTCCTCGCTTTTGCCCGGAAGCCGTAGCGCACGGTGCCGCCGTAGAACGGCAGGCCCTGCGTTGTCAGGTCGCCGAACGCAAGCTGCTGCGGCAGCGCGGTGACGACGGCCTTTGCGCCGACGACCTTCACGCCGAAGCCGCCCAGCAGATACATCGCCTCGGGATTGGTGCGTTCGCCGAACGGCTGCGTCACGGTGAGCACGTTTTCACCCGGGTGCAGCGGCGGCAGCGGCACTTTTTTGATCGCGATGTCGACGAATCGGCCCTGCGGCTTGTTGTCGACCGAGACGCCGTTCAGCGTGATGGCAGACACCTCTGCGTCCTCCAGCGCGAGAAAGGCGCCAGTAACTTCAATCTCGCTTTGAATGCGGCAGCGCAGCGTGATCGTGTGCGTCGGCGGCACGTCCTCAAGCGTATACGGCTGCGCCACATGGCCGCCGCGCCGCGGCAGACCGAGCGTGTCGCGCAGGCGGTCGTCCAGCCGCAGAATATTGTCTGCCGGCGCGAAGGCTCCGCCGTCGAGTGCATATTCCGCCGTGTCGAGCAGCAGCACGTTCTCTTCGCCGATGCTCCAGAAGGACGGCTGCGCAATCACCGCGGCGGTTTTCCTGCGCCGCGGCACGGCTTCGGCGGGTCGGGCCGCCCTGCCGGGAACAAGCTTGAGCAGCAGCGAATCATAGTCCCAGAGCGCGGTGCGGATCACGGTGCAGCCGTCTGCATAGTCGGCGCCGAGCGGCCGGATTTCGCCGGTTGCGGTGTCGTAAAGGACGGGCGCAAAGTCGCCTTTGACCGTCAGCTCCAGCTCCTGCCGCCGCGGCAGATCCTTGTTGGCAGGTTCCCCCGTGTGCGCAAGGAAGAGCCAGTCGCCGTCCGTATCTGCGCGCAGCTGATGCAGCAGGCCGTCGGCCAGGCGGCCGTCCGGCGTGCGCGCCGTCAGGAAACGGTCGCATTCCAGCGCAGAAAGAACCGCTGCGCGCGCAAACGGCACGCGCTCGCTTTTTTGGAACAGCGCCTTGCCGCGGGCGGAGGGTTCGGCATCTGCCAGCGTCGGCGCTTCGCCGAGAAACAGCAGTCTGCCCCCGGCGGCCGCAAAGGCCTCCAAGCGTTCCAGCGTGGAGGAACGCAGCGTTTCGCAGCCGGGCACGATGACGGTGTCGTACTGCATCTCGCCCACGCGCAGCGGGGCGCCGCCCGCCGGACAGAGGCCGGGCAGCAGCGCTTCGCTGATAAAGTCGAAGTCGATCAGGCCCTGAACCAGCCAGTCCGTCAGGTTGCGGAAACGGTCGTCCAGATCCGCGCGGATGCCGGCGGTCTTGTCGTTGGGGCCCCAGTGCAGCCAGAAGGATTCGATGGGGTGCACCACGGCAACCTTCACCTTCGCTCTGCCGCGGGTCAGCGCGGTGTTGACGCGGGCAAAGTGATCCTCGAGCAAATGCCACTGCGTATGCCACGCCGACTGATAGCTGATCGAGGCGGGATAGTCGCGTTTGGCTTCGCCCTGCATGGAATACCACGACAAATGCGGCACGCGCACGGTGATGCCGAGCGCCGCCTGCCAGTCGCCCTGGTGCTTATACAGCCGGAAGTCGGCGTCCCAGCTTGTCACGCCGTAAAGCTCGCTGAGCACGCCCTCGCGGCCGAACTGCCGCGCGGCGGACTGCGCCTGCTTGGCCGTGGTGAATTCGTGATAATTGCACAGCAGGTCGATGCCGGGAATGCCGAACGAGCGGTAGGAGCGCATCGCTTCGCCGATGATCGCCGTCTGGCTGCGCAGACTGGGTTCTTCCATCATGTGCCCGGTCAGGGCGATGCCGTTTCGGTCGCACCACTGACCGACGGTGTCGGCAAACGAGGAGGCAAACAGTTCCGTGATGAAATCGTGATAGCGATATCGGGTCACGGAAGCCCTGCCCTGCGGCAGCTCCCAGACCAGCTCCGGCAGCTTGTCGAGCAGATCCTCGCCGTATTGCTTTTCATACAAGTCCGGCACGCGGTCGGTCCACGGCAGACGCACCCAGACGTTCCCCTGCGGCACGGCGGTTTTCAGCGTCGTTTTGCTCGTGAACTGCGGCTCGTCGGTGAAAATGGCCGGAATCGTTTCGCCGAATTCGTCGCCGACGACCGCTTGATACCGCTCGTGTGTCACTTCCACGAACCGTTCGACCGCCGCCTTGTTCAGCGTGTCAAGATAGGTCTGGCCGTTGAACCAGGTGGAGGGGGTGCTGAGCCGAAGCACGGCGAACCACTTCATCCCCGCGGCCGCGTCGTCCTTGCCGATTCTGCGGTACGCGGCCAGCGAGCCGTCGCCATGCAGCGCCACGTCGTAGCAGGCAATCAGCCTGTCGCCGGCGCCGAGAGTCATGGCGTCCTGCGCGTCGTTGGTGAAATACACGGCGCGGGCGCGATAGCGCAGCTCCTTTGTGACAAGGCCGCCCGCCGCGCCGGAGGCCCAGCGGTCCTCGTCATAAAGCCAGGCGAGCATTCCGTTCTGCTTTGCCTTGTCCACGCAGGCGCGCACGAGCGCCATGTACGCGTCGCTCAGATAGCGGTTTTTGAGCCCGGTGCGCACGTGCATGTGGAAGCCGCCGAGACCCATCCCGCGGAACACGTCGATCTGCCGCGCGAGTTCGTCCTTTTCCAGCAGATCGTTCCAGGCCCAGAAGGGCGCGCCGCGGTATTCCGAAGTCGGATTGCGAAACAGATCGTCCGACAACGACGGCGCCCGGTTCTTTTTATAGAGCATAATCATTTCCCTCCATCATGATTTCTGTTTTCTTCCGCGCAGCAGACGCCGCGCCGGCAGCCAGACCGAAACCGGACCGTTCCGCTCCGCCCAGCGCTTGCCGCAGGAGGCATAGTCTGTGAGCAGCACGGGGCCGCTCTCGGTTTCCAGAGTCAGACGCACGCTTTCGCCCTCTTCGCAGGGCAAAACCGCAAAGCACAGCGCGCCGTCTTTTTCCTTCGGCCGCACGGGACGGGTGAGGTCGCCGTCCTCCTTTGCCGCGTCGCGGGCCAGCACATAGGGCCCGTAGGTAAAGGCAATGCAGCCGTTCAGCCGGTGCACGCGCAGCGTTGGCGCCGGCTGCGGCGTCTGCCGCAGCGAGCGGATCAGCGGCCAAAGGCCGAGCCCGGCCGCGCCGATGGCGGCGCAGCAGCCGTAGAACGTGCCGTCGTCAAAGTATTTGAGCCCGCCGACGCCCAGCCCGCGGCGGTTCCGGCACAGCGGGCTGTAGCTGTCAAACGGCAGCGGCGGCAGGGTTTCGCCGGTTTTCGGAATCGTGCCCGGCTGAAGAAAGAGGTTTACGCTGCCGTACAGCGCGTTCAGCGCGGACTGCTCCACCCGCGCGGCAAAGCGGTCCTCGCCCGTGAGCAGGAACAAGCGGGCGCAAAGGCGCATCCACGTCACGGTGACGCAGGTCTCCTGCATCCCCTTTTCGCTGTATTTCGTCTGGCGGACGGCGGCGTGATCAAACAGCTCGTCCGTGCAGCCCGCGCAGCCGATCAGCGTAATGTCGGTTGCGGCAACCTGTTCGGCAAAGCGGAGCGCCGCGTCCAGATACCGCCGCTCCCCCGTCGTTTCATAGAAGGCCAGCACGCCCTCAAAGAACGACATGGTCTCATAGGCCTTGGTTTCGGGGTACTGATAGGGCGCTTTTTTATCCTCCAGCGCCAGCCGAATCAGGTCGCCGCCGCGGCAGCCCCCGGTGGAGACAATATAGCGCGCAAAGGCAAGAAAGCGTTCCCGCGGCCGGCGGCGGTAAAGATCGAGCACCGGCTCCAGAATGCTGCAGGCGTTCACCCCGAGCCACTAGTCGGAGGTTTCGGTGATCTCCGTCTGGTCCTTTCCCGGGCCGACCCGTTCGATCAGGCGATCGAGATGGCGTTCCATGCCGTCGAGGATCCGCTCCCGCAGCGCCGCGTCCGGGCAGATGTCGCAAAAATGAAGCATCCCCGTCAGCACGTACTTGCGGCACCAGAGATCCCAGCCGGTGCATTCGCGCGCGCGGTCATAGGTGGAAAGCCGTCCGTCTTCGTCCGCGGCGGCCAGCAGCGAAAGCACGGTTTCGCGCAGCAAGGCGTAAAGCCGCGCGTCTTCGGTGCAGCGGTAAACAAGGCAGGCTCCGCGCATCATCTTGCCCCAGTATTCACCCCGCCAGCCGCGGTCGTCCGCGTCGGCTTTGGTCTTGAAAACGCGGACAAAGCGTTCCCAGAGCGAAGCGTCCAGCAGCTGGGTTTCGGTGATGAAGGTCAGGTAGCGCTTTTCGGTCTCCGGCAGGTCGACCGTGCCGGGCTGCGGCAAGTGCAGGACATACGGTATCATAAGTCACCTCATTTCGGCGCGTCGGCGCCGTAGAACAGCAGATAGGCGTGCGGCTTTTCCGCGGTTTGCAGCGTCACGCCGGTTTCCATCAGCGTCCGCCCGGTTTCCGCGAAGCAGCGTTCCGGATCGTCCGCGTCACAGAGCGTATAGGATTGATCGGGAATCAGACCGTTGAGGCGCAGAACAAAGCTGTCCGGCGCACCCTCGCGCACGTAGACCGCCGCCGCGCCGCGCCGTTCGCTGCCGAACTGCATGGCAAGCGTTTTTTCGCGGTCGGCCCCGCCTGTCAACGGGAAACAGTGCTCCGTCAGGAAGGCGCGCGCCTGCTCCAGCGCAGGATCCTCCGGGCCGTCCGGCGTCTTGATCAGAGGATGGGTCAACAGACCGCTGCGGAAGACGTAGTCGGACGACGCGAGCTGCATGGTGCCGCTCATCGGCAGCCAGCAGGAAAGCCCGTACGTCATCGCCTGCGTCGCCTCGGCGATGTCCGCCGGAACCGTGCCGTCGGCGGGCACGCAGTTGTAGTCGCTGCGCCAGAGCGGCACGCTGCGGCGGCACATCTCCTGATCCAGCCGCTTGCCGCCGCTGGCGCAGTTGTCGATGATCAGCCCCGGCACGCGCGCGCACAGCGCGTCCAGATAGCGGTAAAGATTCGTCACGTAGTGGTTTTCGGTAATGCCCCGGCGGCCGCCGCAAAACGCTTTGTCGGCCTTATGCCAGTATTCCAGCGGCCAGAAGTTGAAGTCCTGGCGGTAAACGCTCACGCCGTTTTCCAAGAGGGACGCGGCAATATAGTCCGTCAGACAGCGGCACGCTTCATCGTCGGCGAGGTTCCAAAGCAGATTGTCGCCCTGCCGCACGATCCAGCCCGCATGGCGGCTGCCCTCTTCAAAAAGAATCGTTCCCTCGCGCACCCGCTCCGGTTCGTACCAGAGCAGAAAGCGCTTGCCTTTGGCCTTGATCGCGTCGGAAAGCGGCCGCAGACCGTCCGGAAAGCGGGCGGCGTCCGGCGTCCAGTTGCCCACGCCGTCGTACCAGCTTTTCTCATAGGTATACCAGCCGGCATCCATCCAGAACGTATCGATCGACCGCAGCGTTTCGGCCGGCATGGCGTTGATCTGTCGGATCAGCTCGTCGCCCGTCGCGGTGCAGAATTCATCGGCGAAAAGATAGCTGCGCATCGGCTGCAGCGACGCGGGATACACGCAGTGCAGCATCATCTGGCGGAAGCGGTCGAACCCCTTCAGCGCGTTGCCGCCCTCATAGAAGGTCAGCGAGCAAAGCGGCGAACGCACCTCCTCCCCCGGCTCCAGCGGCGCGCGGAAGTATTCCTGCCCGGCGCGCACGCGCACGCCGTTTGCCGTCTGGCGCAAAGCAGTGAACCATTGGCCCGTCCAGCCGACGGAGAGCACCGCACCGCCCGTATTGCCGCAAAGATTGAAAAACGGCAAAACCGATTCCGTGCGCCCGCAGGTGGCGCTGAAGCGCATCTGCGTCGGCGGAACGGCGGAGCAGAGCAGTTCGAAATCGTCGGCGGCAGACGCGCTGCCCCGGCTGAACAGCACGTTTGTCCGTCCGGTTTCCAGCGTGCAGTCGGCGCAAAGAAAGCGGCGGATGACGGGCGACATGGCGTCCCCCTTGTTTTGGAGGAACACCGTCCATTCGCAGGCGGCCTGCGCTTCAAAGATCACGGCTTCCACGCGGGCGCAAAGGCCGCTTTTTTTGTGGCGCAGCAAAACGGTCGTCGGCTTGCCGCCGCGGTCATCCGGCGCGCCTTCTTCGCCCACGGCGATTTCCCAGTCGCGCAGATGGTTCTGCAGCGACCGGCCGCCGACGGAAAAATCATATGCGGGGCTTTGCGCCGTGCGGATATGGCTGTCGTACCATCGGCGGCAGCGGCTGCGCTCGGCGTCGCTCACCTGCAGCGCATCGGCGTCGATCGGCGCAAACGAGACGTCGCTGACGCTTGTCAGACCGAGCGCCGCACGGTCGGCCTTCTGTTTGAACCCGTAGTGATAAACCGCAAACTGCGGCAGCACCAGCAGCAGCGCCTGCAGCCAGCAAAGCAGCAGCCTCCATCTCGGCGCCATCGTCATCGCCTCCTTTTTCATTCTAACCGGATTATAGCACAGCGGGCTGAAGAATTCAATGCAAAAAACGGGGGATCGCCGAAAAACACCGCCCCTTTTTGTTGAAAACCGCGGGCCGGTGTGGTATAATACCAAATGAATTTCAAAAGCGAAGGAACGTGCGACACCATGAAACTCACGGAACTGAAAGCGGGCGAAGCCGCCGTTATCGAAGCGGTGGGCGGCGAAGGCGCGCTGCGGCAGCACTTCTTGGATATGGGCGTGATTCCCGGCGCGGAAATCCGGCTGGTCAAGCTGGCGCCGATGGGCGACCCGGCGGAATACCGGATCCACGGCTATGAGCTGACGCTGCGGCTGGCCGACGCGGAAAAGATCGCCGTGCAAAAAACGGCGGCCGCGGGCGAGCCGGAAGAGCCGGAACGGGCGGAGGACACCGAGCACCCCGGTCTGGGCGAAGGCGGCAGATTCCACGAAAAGCGCAGCGAGAACCCCCTGCCCGACGGCACGGTGCTGTCGTTTGCGCTGGCGGGCAACCAGAACAGCGGCAAGACCACGCTGTTCAACCAGCTCACCGGCTCCAACCAGCACGTGGGCAATTTCCCCGGGGTCACCGTGGACCGCAAGGACGGGGTCATCAGGGGATATCCCCAGACCCTCATCACGGATCTGCCGGGCATCTATTCCCTGTCTCCCTACACCAGCGAGGAGATCGTCTCCCGGGAATTCATCCTGGA
>JAEEGI010011995.1_pt1 | contig 18601 bp, 17 predicted proteins | sample 8958751 | NCBI WGS metagenome assembly JAEEGI01 (sample SAMN16246545, study PRJNA631951) | gut metagenome | biome: gut microbiome; feature: rumen; material: KS-attached | host: Bos | place: Iran: Karaj | collected 2018-10 | reverse complement strand
TTCGGGTGTTAGCGACGCATAGTTCAGCGCGGCACTCTCGGTAAAAGCACCGCCAAAGCCAAGCACAGCCTGCTTTTCGCGGTTTATGATCTCAATACGGTCTGTTCCGCGCCCGAGCCGGCGGGGATCTTCCTCTTTTGTCACTATATCAAGAGGCATCTGCATGATTTCGCCATCATTAAGGATGATTTTCTGCAGCAGTTTCATCTGTATCTGTCCCCTTTCACTGATGCAAAAAATTATAGCAGATGTCATCAAAGGGGGCAATGCCCGAAAAATCCCACAAAAAAGCAGAGGATCTGCTCCTCTGCTGTCTAATTTGCATTTATTTTCTTTCCAGCCGACATGTACCATCGGAGATCTGCAACGCTACCTTTCCTTCCAGCGTCAGTGTAGCAGATTCTCCTTTTTTCAACTGGACCGATTTGATCACAGCTCCGAAATCGCCGATAATCTCAACTTTCGCACCATTGTCAAGCGAAGAAAACATAGATCCCAACGAAGAATACAGGCTGGAATATGTACTGTCACCATTTCCGCTTAGTCCGTCCAACATTGAACCTAACGAACCAAATTCCTGTGAAAGATTGTCTGTGCTTGTGCCCAGACAGGTAATCAGGTATTTACCCGGCGTGATATCAGATCCCACAATATACTTTCCTGCAGGTAATGTCACTGGCTCAGTAGAAATTGCTGCCCTGGACTCCGTCAGGCTGATACCACGAATTTGAGCTTCTGCCATTATTCCCTGGTACAGCAGACGTAGCTGTTCATCTGTCAGGGCAGAAAAACTCATAGTGCCCTCCACAGCCTGAGTCGTTGACCGAAGTACTTCTGCAGATGCAGTTGATTGCTGACTGCAGAGTTTCATTAACTCATTGCGGGATACAGTCAATCCGGTACCCTTGATATATCCTGTCTTACCGGCATAAAAAGCAGAAAACATATCCAATGATGCATTGTACCCTGCTATTTCCACAACTCCACCCTGTGGAACTGAAGTGATAATAGAGCCATTCTGATTGCGTAAGTATACATTGTCCACCGCGGTCCTCACCGTTATTCGTTCTGCCAGAGCGATTCCCATCAGCAAAACCAGAGTCAATAATACAGCAAATACTCTTTTCATTTTCGTAACCTCCGTTTTTTCTGCTTTCACTTTAGCACGTATAGTCCTGCCTTTTGTCGATCTTCGCAGACAGAATGGCAGGGCTTTTTTGTTATGCTGAATTCGCAGGAAAAACATGGACTGTTATGGAGGCGATATCTGCCTGTGCGAGAAAGGAGATTGAAAATGCCCTATAACAGCCATACAACCGGCAGAATTATACGTAATCTGCGTCGGCAAAAAGGATGGAGTCAGGAAGTGCTTTCCGGCCTAGCCGGAATTGCTCGTAGTCATTTAAGTGAAATTGAAAACGGCCAGAAAGTCGCCAGTGTTGATACTCTCTGGCGCATTGCAGAAGCCCTGGGGATTCGGCTGAGTGAGCTGATACGCCAGGTCGAGGATCAGTCTCATTCATGTCCTACCGTATAATTGTTCATGAAAGTTCAGCCTTCGCCAATTATCGGCGAAGGCTGTCTATTTTATATTATACCCTGACGTTTCTTGCGAGCCTGTGCTTCAGCGGTAATGTGCCGTATGGTTTCCATCAATATATGCTTAAATATCAGTCTACGTGTAATCAATGTATATGGAAGTTCCTTGATTCCTTCCATTACCTCAGCTATCTCTTTGTCAGAAGAATAAATTCCCCGGTATTTCCAGTGATAATACAAAACGATTCCCCCGACTACTGCTGTGACTATCAATATTTGGAGTATCAGAAATACGACTATTCCCAGTGTAATACTACCATGCCCGATTGCAGTCAATGCTGCAGCCTTTCCTCTGTCAAATGGAAGCCCCATCTTCTGCATACGATGCATGAGAAGCAGGATTGGGAGTCCGCCGGCAGCGGGTAACGCTATCATCACATCTATCACAGTATTTCCCTCCGTTTTCAAGTCAAAACACATTAAGAAACAGAGTGGCCATACAGGATACGATGTTTTTTCTGCGAATCCTGCTTCCGATTCCTTTCTTTGATCATTTTTCTCTCTTGATGTTTTCGCTGGCCTTTTATCAATGCATGCTGTACAATATATTCGTATAAAACAATTGGAGGAAACCGCCATGACTGGTCAGGAGTTTCTGCAGATTCTGCATGTTGCGGAGCGGCTGAAAGACACACCCCGTCACTGCACTACATCTAAAGGTCGAATTGAAAGTGTAGCTGAACACAGTTGGCGCATCTCTCTGATGGCAATGCTTCTCAAGCATGAATTCCCCAACGCGGATATTGATAAAGTAGTACGTATGTGCCTGATCCATGATATTGGGGAATGTTTTACAGGCGATATTCCTACGTTTAGAAAAAGTGATTTGGACAGAGATATTGAGCACACCTTGCTGATGCAGTGGGTATCATCACTTCCGCAGGAAATTGCTGACGATCTTTCTGTATTGTATGCGGAGATGAATGCTCAGGAAACACTGGAAGCAAAGCTGTATAAAAGCATGGACAAGCTTGAAGCAGTTATCCAGCACAATGAATCTCCACTTGATACGTGGGAAGCACATGAATACTCGCTGAACCAGACATATGCCTTTGATACTGTCGCCTTTTCAGACTGGTTGACCCAGCTTCGCCAAGATATCCTACAGGAAACTTTATCAAAAATAGATCAGGGCAATAATAATTCATTCATCTGCACCTGACCATATACAAAATGGAAATAAATAAGGGCGCCATCGGGCGCTCTTTTGTGTTGATTCATGGGTTTATTAGTTGACCGATAACAAGCAATAACAAATTAAAAGCTCCCCTTTCGGGGAGCCAATTTAAAAAATCAGAAATTACTGCGCAGGAGCGAACCAGCCAATCTGGGTGGCAGCAGTCACTGCATCGGGGCTCATGAACTCGATGTTGGTGGTCTCGATGGACAGACCAGCATGGGTGGACTCACCGGGGAACTCGATGACCTTGCCGCTCTCGGTCACAGCGTAAACACGCATATGGGTATCGATTTCCTCTTCAGGAACAGTGCGGGTGATGATGTAGGGGTTGTTGTCATTCTCGCTGCCCAGGGTGTGCAGAGGAGCCTTAGCATAGTTGATGCTCTTCCAACCGCTGTTCAGATCTTCCAGACCGATCTCAACGATATCTTCACCAGTGGTATTCCACAGGGTGTAAGTACCGGTGTTGCCGCCATGGGTGCCAGCATACTGAGCATGAGCAGCCTTAGCAGCAGCGATGATGCCCTTCACATAGTTGGGGGTGTCGACCAGGGTAGCACCGGAAACCATATCGGCGAAGCCTTCTACGTCAACGGCAGCTTCCAGCTGAGCGATGGTCTTGCCGACCACGAACTTTTCGATGGCGTCATAGTTGGCAGCAATCTGAACCTTGGAGCCAGCACGCTGCATGTTCAGGCTGTACAGGTCGCTGTTAACGCGCTTGGAACCCAGAACAGAAACAGCACCGGTTTCAGCGTTGGTCTGGCTGAAGGTACCATCGGCTACAGGAACACCAATAGCAGCTACGTCTTCACGATCGCCCATGAACTGGAACTCATCGATCTTGGCGAGGCAAATGGTTTCGCCCTGGATCACAGCGGTAACTACAGCAAAGCCATGGCCATGAAGGTAGCATACAACCTGGCCCAGCTTGATTTCCTGGGGCTCAGCAGGAGCTTCAGCAAATACAGCTGTGGCGCTCAGCAGCATCATAGCCGCGAGCAGGATAGCAACGATCTTCTTCATATAAAAGATCCTCCTTTTGTTTTACGGGAAATGCCCGCATGTAGTTATTATACTGCATAGATATCAATAATGCAACATCGATTCAAATTATAAATTTTCGTTCACACTATTCGTCTCTTCCTTTTCGCGCAGCATGCGGAGCACGGGTATAATCAATGGTACAGCCAAGCAGAATGAAAGTGCATCAGCTGCTGCTTGAGCTGTCTGTACACCAGTAGCGCCTAACAGAGGCGGCAGTATCAGGATCATGGGAATGAAACACATACCGTTTCTAGCCATAGCAAGAAGCGAAGCTCTTCCTGCCATGCCCATGGTTTGCATTGCCATATTGCTGGCAAAGACAATAGCTGTCAGCGGAAATACCGCGCATTGCCAGCGCAATGTGGCAGAACCAAATACCACCACCGCTTCATCCTGACTGAAGACTCGTATCACTGTTCCGGACACAGATAGGCCAATCGCAGCAATAACGAGTTGGGCAATCAGCATGACTTTAAAAGTAAAGAAGAAACCTTGCCGGACGCGGCCATAGCGGCCAGCCCCGTAATTGAAACCGCATACGGGTTGGAAACCCTGACCAAAGCCAATGATAGCACTGGCACAAAATTGCATCATGCGGTTAACAATACCAATGGCAGCTACAGCCGCATCGATTGCTTCAGGTGTTATTCCGCCATATGTCTTGGCAGCAACATTCATGAGTATACTGGCTACACTCCCCAGGCCCTGGCGACAAAGTGAAGGAAGGCCGCCCAGTGCGATCGGTTTGATATGCTTTATATCCGGACTGAAGTTACGCAGGCGGATGCGTACATTGCCCCCGCGGAAAGACCCGCCCAGCAGCAGGCCAAAACTAATCGCCTGACTGCAGATAGTTGCAAGGGCAGCCCCTGACACACCCAAACCAAACCCGTAAATAAACAGCGGATCCAGGGCGATATTAATAACTGCGCCTGATGCGATGCCGATCATGCTGAAGAATGCGTTTCCTTGAAAGCGCATCTGCACATTAAGCACGATGGCTCCCAGCATCCACGGCGCTCCGATTAGTATATATCGCCCATAATCAACCGCATAGGGCAGAATCGTTTCCGTTGCCCCCAATATGCGCATCAGAGGTCTGAGCAGAAGCAATCCAGTCACGGAAAAGAGAATGCCAATGATCCACGCACCAAAGAAGCCTGTTGCTGCAGTTCGGCCTGCATCATCCACATCCTGTCGTCCCCGGGAACGTGACATGGTATTTCCGCTGCCGTGTCCCAAGAAAAAGCCTATCGCCTGTATAATCGCCATCATTGGATATACAACACTGATAGCACCTGTTGCACTGGTGTTATTCAGCCTTCCAATAAAAAACGTATCAGCCATGTTATACAAGCTGGTCACCAGCATGCTGATTACACCAGGCACAGCCATGCGTGTGATTAGACGCGGAATAGGCGTCTGTGTCATCATAGCATGCTTTTCTTCTGTTGACATAGGTCTGCGCACAGCTCGGACCCCCATTTATATACTCGTTACATATAATGTAACGCGAATATTGTCAGATGTCAATCGTTCTGTCAAGGGGGATACTGTTGCCTCCTGTCTTTTGACGTATGAAAGGATCTCTCTCCTTTGTTGGTTAGATTCGGTTCGATATTGACCGCTAGTTACAAAAAACTACCAAATGCGCAGATAAATGTTTGGCAGTTTTGGCAGATGGTTTTTTACAGAAATCTTTCGTATAATATACATACATGAAGCGGACTTGTCCGCATACGTTATCTTTCCACTACAAGAAGGAGGAATTAATTACATGGCAAGCGTATCTTTGCAACACATTTACAAGGTTTATGCCGGCGGCGTCACGGCCGTTAGCGATTTCTGCCTGGACATCCAGGACAAGGAATTCATCGTTCTGGTCGGCCCCTCTGGCTGCGGTAAGTCCACCACCCTGCGCATGGTCGCTGGTCTGGAAGAAATTTCCGAAGGCGAACTGTACATCGGTGAAAAGCTCGTCAATGACGTCGCTCCCAAGGATCGCGACATCGCCATGGTTTTCCAGAACTATGCTCTGTATCCGCATATGACCGTATATGACAACATGGCATTTGGTCTGAAGCTGCGCAAGACCCCCAAGGATGAGATCAAGCGCCGCGTTGAAGAAGCTGCTCACATCCTGGGCATCGAGTTCCTGCTCAACCGTAAACCGAAGGCTCTGTCCGGTGGTCAGCGCCAGCGTGTTGCTCTGGGCCGTGCTATCGTCCGTGAGCCCAAGGTCTTCCTGATGGACGAGCCGCTGTCCAACCTGGACGCCAAGCTGCGTGTTCAGATGCGTACCGAAATCACCAAGCTGCATCAGAAGCTGCAGACGACCTTCATCTACGTTACCCATGACCAGACCGAGGCCATGACCATGGGCAGCCGCATCGTCATCATGAAGGACGGTTTCATCCAGCAGGTCGATACCCCGCAGAACAACTATGACTATCCGAACAACAAGTTCGTGGCCGGCTTCATCGGCAGCCCGCAGATGAACTTCTTTGATGTCACCCTGAAGGCTGAAAACGGCAACGTATACGCCTACTTCGGAGACAACAAGATCCTCGTTCCCAAGGAGAAGATCGCGAAGTTCAAGGATGAGAGCTACATCGGCAAGGAAGTCGTAATGGGCATCCGTCCCGAGAATATCGATGACGCTCCCGAATTCGTGGCCGCCAATCCCGATGCCAAGATCAAGGTTCATGTCGAAGTTACCGAGCTGATGGGTTCTGAGACCTATCTGTACTTCTCCACCACTGGCAAAGACGAGAATGTTATTGCTCGTGTTGACCCGCGCACCGTGACTCGTGCCGGTGACGACATTGAAGTCGCTCTGGACACCAGTCGTCTGCACTTCTTCGACAAAGAGACCGAGGAAACCATCCTCAACCGCTAATTGCAGGAAGCAAATCATACCGACGGGAGAAGCGGAATTTCGCTTCTCCCGTTTTCGTTTGAAACTTGGAGATAAGATGATTGAGATTACCTCTGAAAGAATATCCCCAGAAGAATACATTGAGTTCCTGAAGCATACAGATCTAGGCTCTCAGTATCCTATGGAGCGCTTTGATGAGCGTATTCCCCGCCTTCTCAGGAATGCATCCATCAGTCTTACTGCGCGGAATAAAGAAGGCCAGATCGTCGGAGTGCTGTTAGGACTTACCGATTTTGCATACTGGCTGTATGTTACCGACTTGGGCGTTAACAGAGACTATGAACGTCAAGGTATCGGTCGACGTCTGATGAAAACTGCTCTGGAAACCGCCGGCGGACAGAATGATATTGCCGTATATCTGATAGCCAATGAAAAAGCGGTGCCATTCTATGAAAAGCTCGGTATGAAGAAAGCTGACGATGTCATGCAATATAATCACATCGACTGGACAGAGTTTACTGTAAAATGATTCGTTTTGATCAAAATGCACAGCGAAAAGCAGGAGGCAAAATCGCCTCCTGCTACGTTATTAAAAGTATTGATTATTTCTCCGGCTCCAGCATTACACCCGATGCTTTCAGAATAGCACGCACTTCCTGAACGTCCACATCGCGCGGAGAAATACCATACTTGACAGCCAAAGCTGCGCCTACACCGGCACCTTCGCCAATCGCCATGCAAATGGGCATTACACGTGCGCTGCTCATTACCACAGCATCCATGCCGGCACAGCGGCCAGTCAGCATCAGTCCTTCAACATCGGCACTGACGGTAATTCCATAAGGAATACCATAAGGCGGAATACGCTTTACGATGGTACCCGAGCCATCACCCATGTGAATATCAACAATATAGCTTCCAATGCCGATGGTCTCCGGTCCTATATCGCCGCGTACCACCTCTTCTTCTGTCAAAGTACGGATAGCACGGAAGCGCCGGCTTTCACGGATACCCATGGACGGATAAATGTTCGTAATGAAACACTTTTCGAATCCAGGCACCTTCTCACGCAAGAACTCAACGAATTTCTCAATCTGCAGATAACCTTCAATCTCCGCATGTGTCAGGCTGAAGACATCGCTACCATCAGTTCCCAGATGACGTGTACAATTGAGATGGATCTCGCCAGGAAGGAGGCTCTTGATAGCAATAAGTGTATCGCGGTCGATTGGCAGCTTGCCTTCCGCCTTCATCTGCATGAACAGTTTGCGCAGGCCCACCAGTACATGATTGGGATTCTTGCGGAAGAAATCAGCATTGAATCCGTCGCCGATTTCTATCGTGTCGCACAGCTTCATCTGCTCAGGATCATCTTCGATAAACTGTATCAGTTTATCATATTCAACACCGCGCACAGTAAACATCAGTGTAGGCGGCTGAATAATACCAGTATCCTTCTGCCCTTTTTCATAGTGAGCGCCGGCAAGGTAAGCAAGATCGCCATCTCCTGTACCATCAATAAAGACCTTTGCGCTGACCAGGATCTTCCAGCCCTTACCGGTAAGGATCACAGATTTCAGCGTACCGTTGTCTACGTTTGCACTTTCAATTTCGGTGTGCAGTAATACTTCAATACCGGCTTCCAATACTTTTTTCAGGATTACGATCTTGAAGATCTCATGATCGTACAGCGTGACCGAATTGTGCATAGGGCAGAACAGATGATCCGAAGCAGCGACACCATAAGGCGTTTTGTAAGCGCGCAGATCATCAATAATTTCCTGGGGAATGCCCTTGATCACCGTCTTGCCTTCCCTGTCAAGGAAGCCCAAGAGCGGCAGACCGATCGTCATGTTCCCGCCCAAATAGCCGTTCTTGTCCACCAGCAGTGTTTTGCAGCCGTTGCGGGCTGCCTGCAGCGCAGCAGCCAGTCCACCAGGTCCAGCACCGATTACTACAACATCGAATTGTTTGCTTGTATAATTCATATATATGCACCTCCATTTTCAGACGGCATCATTATAGCACGCCTCTTTGTGCCGGTAAAGCTCTTTTATTGTGACATGGCTTTGTTTATGCTATAATTCTGCCTGCTAGACTTGTTTTTCGTGGATTGCGATCCTGTTTGAAATATAAAGCGAAGGTGATTTCATGAAACCTGTTGGACTGTATATGATCAATGATTCTGATGCCACATATCTTACTTTAGCTGACAGAGTCAAATTGTTTGCTGAAACAGGATTTGATTATATCTGTTTTTCTGCTTCACAGGCACTGGAGACAGATGCCCTGCAACTAGCTGAAAAAAATGGATTGCCTGTTGACAATGTACATCTGAGCGGTACTGGCACCAATGATCTGTGGCGTGAAGGACTTGCCGGCGATTCAATTGTTGAACGCTATTGCAGTGAAATCGCCGCTATATCCCAGCGAGGTATCCACCTTGGCGTCGCACATGTGACCTGGGGTAAAGAATCCGTTCCATGCAATGCGTTGGGACTCCAACGTATTGCCCGCATTATTGACTGTGCCGAGAAGAATGGCTTTGTTATCGGATTTGAAAATTCCGTTTCGCCTGACCTGCATCTTCGTGCCGTATTGGATGCCTTCCGTTCTCCTGCGGCAGGCTTTACCTTTGACACCGGTCACTGGCATTGTTTTGCCCCAGAAAGCACTTTTCCCTTTGAATATGCTGAGCGTCTTGTAATCACACATATCCAGGATAACGACGGCAGCGAAGACCAGCATCGTGTTCCTTTTGACGGCACTGTGAACTACGTAAGTCTTGTGCCTATACTGTGCCATGCATCACGCCTGACTTTCGAGCCTGCGCGCCGTGCTAAAAACCCCGAACTATATGGTATGATGTCCTACGAAAAGCATCTTAGCTATATCCATGATGCTGCTCTCCGAATTGCTGAGCTCATCACCTGAACAGCCGTTCAACGCTCAGAAAAGCTTGTCAAACAATAATATATATGATATACTCTAGTGTATTTTGCTGAGGAGGGACGGGCATTTGACGCACATTTATCTTGACGCTATGGGCGGTGACAATGCTCCGCAATGTACTGTCGAAGGGACTCTGGAAGCATTGCGCGCTGATTCAGCTCTACGCATTACGTTGGCTGGTGATAAAGACCAGCTTATGCCTCTTCTGAAAGACTGTGGTGACGTGATCGACCGTATCACAGTAGAGCACTGTTCCGAAACGATTACTAATCATGACGCTCCGGTCATGGCTGTACGTCAGAAGAAAGACAGTGCAGTGGTTAAGGGAATGCTTGCCTTGCGTTCAGGAGATGCAGATGGTTTTGTATCCGCCGGATCAACCGGTGCCGTCCTGGCGGGCGGTATGTTCCGTCTCGGACGCATAGATGGCATCGATCGTCCCGCACTGGCCCCGTTGCTGCCTAACGGCAAAGACTTTTTCCTGCTTATTGACTGCGGAGCCAATGTGGACTGCAAGCCAGAGTATTTACAGCAGTTTGCCATAATGGGCGACGCTTATATGCGCCGTGTACGCGGTCTGAAACAGCCACGTGTAGGTCTGCTCAATATCGGTGCTGAAAGTGAAAAAGGTGACCAGCTGCGCAAAGAAACATATCCCCTGCTTGAGCGCACTCCTGTTCATTTCATTGGCAATGTGGAATCTCGTGATGTTACAGCCGATCTGGCCGATGTAATCGTAGCTGATGGTTTTTCCGGCAATCTCATTCTGAAGTTCATGGAAGGCATGGCCGGCACACTGATTGGCATGATCAAAAATGAGCTGAAGGCAGATACACGTGGAAAAATCGGCGGAATCATCGCTAAGCCGGCTTTCAAGCGTGTCAAACGCCGCATGGATTACACTGAAGTTGGCGGCGCACCGCTGCTGGGGGTCAAGGGTGCTGTTGTCAAAGCTCACGGTTCTTCAAACGGGCATGCCATTGCCTGTGCTATCCGCCAGGCCGCAATCATGCACCGTGAAGGCGTTGCCGCCGATATTGAAAAAGCTCTGTTAGAAGCGCCGAAAGGCGAATAAGTTTATCATTGGGAGGTTACTGACATGACATTCGATAAGGTCAAGGCCATTATTGCACAGCAGCTGCGCGCTCCTGAAGAAAAAATCACTTTGGATGCACGTCTGGTGGAAGATCTGGGCGCAGACAGTGCCAATGTAATGGTGCTGATCATGGAAGTCGAAGACCAGTTTGGAATCATGGTTGAAGATGATGCCATCATGACTCTTAAGACGGTTGACGACGTTGTCAAATATATCGATTCCCGCGCATGAGCGTCTTCGTGCGCGGAAAACAGGCTGCCGGGTATGGTGCAGCCCGTTTTTCGCACGCGGACAAGGAGTAAGAATTCCGTGAATTATGAAGCTCTGGAAACGGCTATCGGATACCGTTTCCATAACAGATCATATCTGCAGCTAGCGTTGACGCATCCCTCATTTGGGCTAGAGAACAACCAACGGCTTGAGTTTCTGGGTGATGCTGTGCTGCAGCTTGTCATGACAGATATCGTCTATGCTGCGCATCCGGAAAAAGAGGAAGGCGGCATGACTTTTTTGCGTGCCAGTCTGGTACGCGAAGAAACGCTTTGCGATGTCGCACGGCGTCTTGATCTGGGTAAATATCTGCGCATGGACCATGGCTGTGAGCAGGATGGTGGGCGTGACCGTCCAGCTGTTCTTGCTGATGCCATGGAAGCCGTACTCGCAGCAATTTATCTTGATGGCGGTTTTGTGGCAGCAGACCGTGTTGTGCGCTCACTGTGGCCGGATGAAAGCGAAGTACCGCTTCCGGTGACCGATAACAAATCGCGTCTGCAGCTTCTGCTTCAGGCCGGTGGCATGCCTGCTCCTGAATACAAAACATTACTGGAAGAGGGCCCGCCACATGACCGTGTTTTTACTGCTGCTGTCTATGCGGAAGGTCAGGAGATTGGTCGCGGAAGCGGAAGCAGCAAGAAACGTGCAGAACAGGCTGCTGCAGGCGCCGCGTTAAGCACCCTTCAGTCTGGGGGTGTTAAATCATGAGGCTTAAAAAGCTGGAGATATATGGTTTCAAGTCTTTTGCCCAGCGCACCGAGGTAGCCTTCAATAACGGTATTACCGGCATCGTCGGTCCTAATGGCTCAGGCAAGAGCAATATTGGTGATGCCGTCAAGTGGGTTCTGGGTGAACAGAACCCACGTGAGCTGCGTGGCGGAAGCATGCAGGATGTCATTTTCAACGGCACCGAAAAACGTAAAAAACTGGCATATGCCGAAGTCACTCTGGTATTTGACAATGAAGACGGCGCACTCCGCACGAACTATGCAGAAGTAGCTGTCACACGCCGGCTGTACCGCAACGGTGAAAGTGAATATTATCTTAATAAGCAGTCCTGCCGTTTGAAGGATATCAAGGAGCTTTTTTACGATACCGGTATCGGTAAAGACGGTTATTCTTCCATTGGTCAGGGACGTATCGATGAGATCCTTTCCAACAAGAGCGAAGAACGCCGTGAAGTATTTGAAGAAGCAGCCGGAATCAGCACTTCGCGCATCCGCAAAGAAGAAGCTGAACGCAAGCTGACCCGCACACTGGAAAATCTGGATCGTGTCAATGATATTCTGGAAGAGCTCGGCAGTCGGATAGGGCCTCTGCATGAACAGGCCGAAAGCGCCAGGCGCTATCAAGATCTATTTGAGCGTCTGAGAACTCTGGAAATGAATATATTCCTGCTCAAGCAGGATAAGCTGGCTGCACGCATGCAGGAACTGAACCAGACCTGCGAAGCGTTACGCGACGCACTGCTTCAGCACGAGGCACATCTTCATCAGAACAGCATGGAGCGTACAGAGTTAGATGATGCAATCGCAGCCCTGGACGATGCGCTTAACCAAGCACGTGCAGAAAGCCGCTTGCGCAGCGAGGAACTTCACCAGGTTGAGTCCGCGCGTGACCGCACAGAACAGCATCGCGATTCACTGCTCGCCGAAAGCACGCGGCTGGAAGAAGATGCTGTAAGCCGTCGTGAACGTCTAGCTGAGCTGGACCGTACAGCTGCACGTGGTGAAGACGAAGGTGAAACAGCCCGCAATGCTTTGGCAGCTGCTCAGCAATCTCTGGAAGTCGCCGAAAAAGAAGCCGACGAGGCCGCCTCGCAGGCCGACAAGATCGAACTGGAATTAGACAAGCATAAAGCAGACATTCTGACTGCCGTAAACCGCCTCAGTGATGCACGTAACGCACGCACACAGAAAGAGACTATGTGCGCGCAAATGGAAAACTACCTTGTTCAGCTACATGAAAGCGAAACTGAACTGGTCACTGCAGAAGAAGCTCTGAAGGCTCAGCACAATGATGCTTTGGCTTCACAGGCCGAGGCGCAAAAGGATCTAGATTCTGCCCGCGCTGAAGCGCAGGACCTGGAAGCCAAAGTACGCGCACTTTCAGCGGAAAACGATGAACAGGAACGCCGCGCACAGCAACTGGCACTTGGCATGCAGTCAGCACGCAGCCGTCTGAAAGTGCTTACTGAGATGGCTCGTGACATGGAAGGCTATGCCAACGCAGTCCGTCGTGCACTGCAATTCGGTCATGACGACCCTCGCGTATGCGGCGTAGTAGCACAGCTTATGCAAGCGCCGCAGGAGCTCGAAGCTGCACTGGACGCTGTCATGGGCGGCAGCCTACAGAACATCGTCACTGAGGATGATGTAACAGCTAAACGGCTGATTGAATACCTGAAAACTGCTGAAGCTGGACGGGCAACTTTCCTGCCCATCAACACGGTACGTGCCTATTCCCTTACTGCTGAAGAGCGCCGTGTCCTAAGCATGCCCGGATGTTTGGGCGTAGCCAGTGAGCTGGTCACATATGACAGCAAATATCGTCCTGTTATAGAGAATCTGCTTGGCCGCACAGTAGTAGCTCGTGATCTGGATGCTGCACTTCCCATCATGCGCGCCGGCCACTATGCCTTCCGTCTGGTTACGCTGGACGGACAGGTCATGCATTCAGGCGGATCTATGACCGGCGGTTCCATGCGAGGAAAAACCACTAATTTTCTCTCTCGCGAACGTGAAATCAAGGAACTGAATGCACGTCTGAAGGCAGACGAACAGTCGCTACAAAAAATGCACGCGGAAGCAGAACAGCTTCAAAAACGCAGGCAGGAAGCCAGACGTTTGCGCGACGAAGGCATCGAAGCCATGCACCAGCAGGAGATTGCCGTTGCCCGTGAACAGGAGCATGTCTTCAATGCCGCCTCCGAGCTCGAAGCCCATCACCAGCGGCTTGATAAAACCCGCGCTGCAATTCTGCAACTGACAGAAAGCATCGAAGAGCTGCAGAAAGAGCTCCAGTCCTTGGATCAGGGAACACAGGAAGCTGCCATCGACCGAGACGCAATGGACAGGCGCACCGAAGAGCTGCAGGCAGCCCTGCGCACAGCTCGAAAAGAAGCTGACATGCGGCGCGACCGGGTGACCCAGGAAAAACTGCGTTATGCCGAGCTTGAGCATGCGTTGGAAATTCTTCGGCGGGACAAAGCGCGCTGGGCGGAAGAAAAGGCCGCGCTCACCACGAGCCTTCAGCGTCTCGAGCAAAAAGCTGCCGAGCAGCGCGAGCAGGCACAGCAGGCAGAAGCCCAGTGGCATGTTCTGCAGGATCGCTTCACAGAACAGCAGCAGGCTGTACAGCAAGCTGAGCAAGAGACCGAACAGCTGGAACAGCAGCGTCAGGAACGTTTAGCACGCCAGCGTGCCCTTGCGCAGGAAAATGACGATCTTCATGAACGCCATGCGCAGGACAGTGAACAACTTCACCGCACCGAGCTACTGTATGCCCGCGCAGAAAACGAACAGAACGCGCTGACCGAGCATATGTGGAATACATATGAGGCTACACGCGCAACAGCAGAAGAATATCGCTTACCCGAGGGACAATTTTTCCTAACATCAGGTGAACGAGACGCCAATCAGTTGCGCCGCGAGATTCGTGATCTTGGTCCTATCAACGCTCATGCCGTTGAAGAGTATGCTCAGGTTAAAGAACGGTTTGATGATCTATCGCGTCAGCGTGATGATATGATCAAAGCAGAAAGTGATTTGCGCAGTCTGATTAAGCGTCTGCTTTCCCAAATGGAAAAACAGTTTGTGGCTGAATTCGATAAGCTGAACGCAAGCTTTCAGAATACATTTGTTCGGCTGTTTGGCGGCGGTCAGGCTGAGCTTAAACTGACTGATCCCAATGAACCATTATCCTGCGGAATCGAAGTTATTGCTCAGCCGCCGGGCAAAAAGCTGCAGCTCCTTTCGCTGCTTTCCGGCGGTGAACGCGCGCTGACAGCTATCGCTATTCTCTTTGCTATGCTTACGGTCAAGCCTACCCCGTTCTGTATTCTGGACGAGATCGAAGCGGCTCTTGACGAGGCCAACATCGGCTATTTTGCCGATTATCTTGCTGAGTTTGCAAAGACGACGCAGTTTGTCGTCATCACTCACCGCAAGGGCACTATGGAGCGCTGCGATTCACTGTATGGCGTAGCTATGGAAGAAAAAGGTGTATCGAGCATGGTCAGCGTCAACCTTGAAAACTATGCCTAAGGAGGACTGCATATGGGGTTTTTTGACAGGCTGAAAAAAGGGCTCAGCAAATCACGCGGCAACTTAACCGAGCGTGTGGATGAGCTTGTAGAAAACACCACAGTTGTGGATGATGATTTTTTCGAAGAACTGACTGATATTCTTCTTCTATCCGATGTTGGTGTCAAAGCCAGCACAGAAATCATTGATGAACTGCGTGAACGTTTGGAAGAAGGTAAGATTCGGGATGCATCTGCCGCTAAAAAGGTCTTCAAAGATCTGCTGACCGAGGAAATGAACATACCACGCCCTCCGCTCTCATGGCCGATGGTTATGTTTGTAGTCGGTGTTAATGGCGTAGGCAAAACAACGACTGTAGGAAAGCTAGCCATGCGCTTTCAGGAAATCGGCCGCAGCGTGATCCTGGCTGCCGGTGATACTTTCCGTGCAGCTGCAGATGACCAATTGGCCATTTGGGCTGAACGAGCTAATGTACCACTCATTAAGCACCAGCCCGGAAGTGACCCTGCTGCTGTAGTATTCGACGCTGTGCAGGCCGCCAAAGCGCGTAAAGCTGATCTGCTGATCGTGGATACTGCTGGACGTATGCACAACAAGAAGAACCTGATGGATGAACTGGGCAAAATGCGCCGCGTAATCGATCGCGAATTTCCAGAAGCTGCCGTACGCTGTATGCTGATTCTCGATGCTACTACCGGCCAAAATGGACTGAACCAGGCAAAGGTGTTCAAAGAAGCTGTTGAGATCAACGGTATTATTCTTACCAAGCTTGACGGAACAGCTAAAGGCGGTATTGCCATTGCGATTCGTCGAGAGCTGAATGTACCTGTATGGTATATTGGCGTGGGTGAGGGCATAGACGATCTGCAGGCCTTCGATGCCAAACAGTTCACGGAAGCTCTTTTCTCATAACAAGTTTTTTCACCAGAAGCGGTTCGAACATGAACCGCTTTTTTGATATGGTCCGATATGTTTTTTTGAGGGGCTGTCAGGCCTGTATTGCCCCACCGCTTACTTCATGCTATAATATGTTTGAAAAAGGGGCGATGGTTTATGAATATGGAACAGCGACGCAGGCAGATGCTTGACCTGATCAATCGTGAGGGCTCGGTCAGCTTTGGCCAGCTCAAAGCTGCCTTTTCACCTGTATCTGAAATGACACTTCGCCGTGATCTGGAATACCTGGATCGGCAGAAACGCATCATCCGCACACATGGAGGCGCACGTTCAGCCGAAGTGCTGGTTGGCACAGATGATCTGTATCTGAGGCGCAGTACACGCAATGCGGCCGGAAAACGCATCATCGCCGAAAAAGCCATACAATTGCTACAGCAGAATGGCACCATTTTCTTAGACAGCGGTTCGACATGTACAGAATTTGCCCGCCAGATTCCAGATGGTCCTTATATGATCTTCACAACATCCGTGAGCTGTGCCTTGGAATTGAGCCGTTTGCAGCAGGCCACAATTTATCTGCTTGGCGGGCGTATGAACACCGCCAGTTTGTGTGTGAACGGTTCAATGACCATGCGTGAACTGGAAAGCATCAATTTCCAGACAGCTTTCCTCGGTACAACCGGATATATGTATGAACGCGGCTTTACCTGCGGATCAGAAGCCGATGGCTATCTCAAGCATACAGCCCTCCAGCGTGCAGAAAAAGCTGTCATGCTTATGGATGTTCAGAAGGTAGGTGTTACCAGCACTTTCACCTTCGCACAGCCAGAGGATATCGATGTGCTGATCACCGATATACCATTGGACGACAGCAATGCTCGTCATTTTCTACGCAGCGGTACAGAGCTTCTTTGAATCAAATTTCTCCTCTATTCTTTTGCCCCTTTCAGGGGCTTTTTTCGTTGTCTTTTTATCAGGGCGGTGTTATAATGACGGCGGTTTTTAATGCAAAGTGAATATATAATGAGGAGGATGTCCGTCATGGGCAAAGCAAAACATCTGATCGTAATCTCGGAAGACGCCATGGTTTATGAAGATCTGGCGCAGCTGCGTCAAATGCCTTCATTCGGTACAGTAATGCAAAATGCTGCCATCGTAAAAACCGTCCGTTCGGTATACCCTACCATCACCTATCCAAATCATACTAGCATGCGTACAGGTGCCTACTGCGGAAAGCATGGCATTATCAATAACGAACTGACAAACCTGACCGAGGCCAAGAGTGACTGGGAATGGTTCAATGATGCCGTTAAGGTCGGAGACATCTTTGACGCTTTCAAGGCTGCCGGCCTCACTACTGCTGGCGTTTTCTGGCCGGTAACCGGCAACCATAAGAATATTGACTACCTGGTCGATGAATACTGGCCGCAATCGGCTGAAGAGACTACACTGGAATGCTTTGCCAACAGCGGTTCCTCTCCTGAAGTCATTGAAAAAGTCGTTAAACCCAATATGATGCTTGTAGATGGTCTGCACCGCAAGCATCCGCATTGTGATGCTTTTGTGCATGCATGCGCCTGCAGCATGATTCGTGAGTTCAAGCCCAACCTATTGATGATCCATCCCGCTAACATTGACGCCTATCGTCATGAGACCGGTCTTTTCAGCAGCAAGGTGACACATGGTCTGCATGAAATTGATCTGTGGTTGGGTGAGATTCTCAAAGCCTGCCGTGATGCCGGTATTGAAAATGATACTGACCTGTTTATTGTCAGTGATCATGGCCAGCTGAATATCACCCGTTCCATCGCCCTCAACGCACTTCTAGCAGAAAAAGGTCTCCTCACAGTAGGCGAGGATGGGCAGGTAGCCGATTACGTAGCCATTGCCAAATCCACCGGCTTGTCTGCACAGATCTATCTGAAGGACGAAAAGGATCATGACCGTGTATACGATGCCTTGAAGAGCATGGTGGAAGACGGATTGTATGGCTTTGAACGTGTATACACTGCTGAAGAAGCAGATCGCGAAGAAGGTCTGAGCGGCAAGTTTGCTTTTGTGCTCGAAACCGACGGATACACCTCATTCTCCAACGCATGGACCCGCCCGCTGGTGCGCCGCGTAGATAACAGCGATTATAAATTTGGCCGTGCAACGCATGGTCATCATCCCGACAAAGGCCCGCAGCCCACTCTAATTGCATGCGGTCCCGATATCAAGGCAGGTGCAGTCGTAGAACGCAAGCCTATCGTGGATGAAGCTCCAACCTATGCCAAGATCTTCGGCCTCTCCCTGCCCGATGCTGATGGTAAGCCAATTGATGAAATCCTGCTGTAATTAGGAAGGTGAGTCATGTACAAAGCTCAGCACATCGTGGTTGTCTCTGAGGATGCCATGGTATATGATGACCTGGA
>JAEEGI010011991.1_pt1 | contig 18604 bp, 14 predicted proteins | sample 8958751 | NCBI WGS metagenome assembly JAEEGI01 (sample SAMN16246545, study PRJNA631951) | gut metagenome | biome: gut microbiome; feature: rumen; material: KS-attached | host: Bos | place: Iran: Karaj | collected 2018-10 | reverse complement strand
GGTTTTGCGGCTAAGAACCAATATACGCCTACGGCTGATACTTTGGAGTATGCAGTCACGGTGATTGAGGATGCGCTGCCGATGATTGCCGTAGTTGAGTTGCGCGATTCTCTGTTGAATGACAGATTGTTTTTCCATGGAAGAATCAAGGACGACTATGGCTTTACCAAACTAGAGTTTAAGATAGTGAGAACCAATGTACAAGATACCTCTATTCACGATGTCATTTCCTATGAAATCGGCATTGGTAAAGAGTCTGTACAAGAGTTCAATTATTCAACCCGATTGGATGATGTCGTTCTCAATCCAGGTGATCGGTTGGTTTATTATTTCGAGATATGGGACAACGATGCTATCCACAATCCTAAATCGGCCACTTCCCAGCATTTTGAAATGCAAGTACCTACTGAGAGAGAGCTGGATAATATGATTGACCGCAATAGCAATGAAGCCCGTGAGAGTGCCCAACAATCAATGTCCGAGCTGAAGAAGATGCAGCAGGAAATCAATGAAATGATGCGTAAATTTGTGGAGAAGAAAGACCTTGACTGGCAGGATAAGAGGGACTTGCAGGAGCTTGCAAAGAAGCAGCAACAGGTGAAAGAGATGCTTCAACAGATGCTGCAGCGTTTGAATGAAAATAAGCAACTGGAGCAAAAATATAAGGACCAGAGTGAGCAACTGCTAGAGAAACAACGTGAGTTGGACCGACTGATGAATGAGGTTATGAATGAGGAGATGAAACAGATGATGGAACAGATTGATAAGATGATGAAGGATCTGGATAAGAAGAAGGTACAAGAGCAGTTGGAGCAGCTAAAAATGGACAATCAGGAACTGGAAAAGCAGTTGGATCAAAACATCGAATTGATGAAACGCCTGGAGATGGAAAAGAAGGTGGAAGAGGCTATTCAAAAGACCGAGAAATTAGCTGAACAACAGCGAGAACTGTCTCAAAAGACAGAGTCCTCCAAAACTCGTGAAGAAAAGGATAAAATGTTGAAAGAACAACAGAAATTATCCGAACAATACGACCAGCTGAGAAAGGAGCTCAATCAGATACAAAAGGATTATAAACAACTTGATAAAGATTTGAATTTCAAGTTGGATGAGGACTTGATGAACAAGATTGATGAGAACCAGAGCAATGCTGAGAAGAATCTTGATAAGGGCAAGAATAAGGATGCTTCGAAACAGCAAAAAGAGGCCTCAGAACAGTTGGATAAGTTGTCAGAGCAACTGGCTGAGGCTGAAACAGATTTGGAGCAGCAGGATATGGCTGAAGACGCTGAGCAGATCCGTAGGCTGTTGAAGAGTTTGGTACAGTTGTCTTTCAATCAGGAATCACTGATAGATAAAGTACGCAATACGTATATACAAGATCCTAAATATCAGTCCATCATTGTCGGCCAGAATAAAATCAAAGAGGATTTTAGAGGGGTCGAGGACTCGCTTCGTGCCATTGCTAAGCGCCAGCTGAATGTAGCAAGCGTGATTGGCAAGAATGTAGCAGAGGTAAATAGCAGTGTTTCAAGAGCCTTATCGGAGTTGCTGAATATGAACCAGTCCTTCTATGGATCCTATAAGAATTCACAGTCTTCTTCCTCGATGCAATATGCGATGACCTCATTCAACAACGTGGCAGTTGTATTGGCTGAATCACTCGACCAAATGCAGAATCAAATGCGTCAGAATCAGCAAAAAAAGCAGAACGGCAATTGTAAGAACAAGGGTATGAAGAAGCAGGGGAATTGCAGTAATCCAGGAAATGGCAAGCCCTCGGCAAAGTCTATGCGCCAGATGCAGCAGGAGCTTAACAAACAGATGGAAGCCCTTAAAAAGCAACTAGATAAGCAAGGTAAGGATGGGAACAAGAGTGCCAGAAAGAAGATTGGCGATAAGGGGAGTATGCAGATGAGCGAGGAGTTTGCCAAGATGGCTGCCCAACAAGAGATGATTCGCAGAATGATGCAGGAATACGGTCAAGAGTTGAAGCAAGGAGAAGCGGGCAATGCTAAGTTGGCTAGGGAAATTGACCAAATGATCAAGCAGATGGAACAATCAGAGAATGACCTAGTTAATAGAGTAATTTCCCAGCAGACAATCAATCGTCAGCAGCAAATCATGACCCGTATGTTGGAGCACGAGAAGGCCGAAATGCAGCGAGAGAAAGAGGAGCGGCGCGAGAGCCGTGAAGGGAAAGAACAAGGTCATCAACCCTCGGCTAGCGACTTGGAGAAATATCAGCGTATGCAAGAGAGTAATATGGAGCTTTTCCGTACGGTACCCCCTACCCTTTCACCTTATTATAAGACCAAGGTCAACGATTATTTTTATAAATTCTGATTATTTAGTGTAAATATTCAAATATTGTTGTATCTTTGTATTCGATGAATGACAAATAGCTATTGATGGAACGTGTTGTAATACATAAAGATAGTGCCTATCAGATAGTGGTGGACAATTTCGTTAGGTCGATTTGTGATACCTATCATATAGGTAATTATTACGCCACTATTTCTGTGCCCATTATGGATGCATTGAAAAAAGCTATGGCGTTGTCCGACGAATCTGCTCAGCCAAATGAGGTGGTCGTTTCCTTCGACTATGATGTGCGAGGTGTGTGTTTTCGTGTCGATGGTGCCAAGGGATGTTTCCGTTCCGACGACCTTCTCTTGATTCGTATGTTGTGCGACCAGGTAGAGGTTTCGGACGATTACTCCCAAATTGAATTGAGTTTTGCCATTCGAGGTATCGATTGTGATGAGGCGGCCCAGCGCGTAGCAATATTGGAACATTTCTATCACCCAACTTCTACAAAGGTGTTACAGGCGTAACAGTACCTTTTTGTCATGGCAAATAACCCTTTTAGATTTCATTCAATAGTATAAGTGTGCTGCTGAGGGTCATTTGTGCGATGGAAAACGACCAATAATACACCTTTAGAGTACGTAAGTGGTTGTATAAGTTGTTTTTGAGCTGATTTTTGGTAATTCAATAATTTAGTCATAAAAAATCGTTTTGGCCTCTTATAGCCCTATTTTGTATAAATATCACCTAGCTGTTGTCTATGTCAATTAGTTTTTCTTCCGAAAGTCCCGATTTCAAACTCAACGACGAGCCGAGGGTAAAAAAGTGGATTACTACCATTGTCACTTCCCAAAGTAAGGCGGTTGGTACAATCGGTTACTTCTTCTGTAGCGACTCTTATTTGATAAATGTAAACCGCACATATCTAAACCATGATACATTTACAGATATAATTACCTTCGATTATGCTGTTGGTAATTTGATATCGGGTGATATAATGATTAGTGTTGAGCGAGTTAGAGAGAATGCAGCTTTATTCCATACTTCTTTTGAACAAGAGTTGCTTCGCGTCATTATTCACGGCATCTGGCACCTACTAGGGCAAGGAGACAAGTCAGAAAGTGAAGCAACAGAGATGCGAAACAAGGAAAATAGTTCTTTAGCCTTATGGAAAACAATTATTTAACCTATGTGTTTCGTGTGAAACAACAATATAACAACCCCTAATCCCCTACCCTTTTTCTATAAATGACTACTTTGGGCTCTTTTGATGTGATTGTTGTCGGCGGTGGCCATGCTGGAGCTGAAGCTTCAGTCGCTGCTGCCCGATTGGGTGCAAATGTTCTTTTGATAACTCACAATATTGATACTATTTGTCAGATGTCGTGCAACCCAGCTATGGGTGGTGTGGCAAAAGGCCAGATAGTAAGAGAAATTGATGCTTTGGGTGGCTGCTCTGGTATTATTACTGACTATTCGATGATTCAGTTCCGGATGCTCAACCTATCTAAAGGCCCTGCCATGTGGAGTCCCCGTGCACAGTGTGACAAGATTCAGTTTTCTCTTAACTGGAGACAGCAATTGGAGAATACCGAGCACCTTTCTATTTGGCAGGATGAGGTGACGGAGGTCTTGACCCACGAAGGCGCTGTCTGTGGAGTGCGTACCAAGATGGCTGTGGAAATTTCGTCCCGGGCTGTAATTCTTACAAACGGAACATTTCTTAATGGCGCTATCTTCGTTGGCCAGGAATCTTGGTCGGGGGGAAGGATAGGGGAGGGGTCGGCTATGGGTCTGTCCGATCAACTGAGAGAAATGGGCTTTACTGTTGACCGTCTCAAGACGGGTACTCCTGTTCGAGTCGATGGTCGCACGATTGACTTCAGCTTGTTGGACCAACAGCCAGGTGATGAGAAGCCTTCCAAGTTTTCATTCTCGGACACCCATTCACTTCTCCAGCAAGTACCATGCTATATTGCCTATACTAATCAAACTACTCACGACATCCTTCGTACTGGGTTTGACCGCTCTCCTTTGTACACAGGACGAATCCAAGGGCACGGCCCTCGCTATTGCCCCTCTATAGAGGATAAGATCGTTCGCTTCGCAGGGAAGGATCGTCACCAGCTCTTTATCGAGCCAGAAGGTCTGAAAACGAATTCCTATTACGTCAACGGTTTTTCATCCTCACTTCCTTTGGAAGTCCAACTCGATGCGCTGCATTCAATTAGTGGATTTGAACATGCCCGTATTTATAAGCCAGGGTATGCGATTGAGTATGACTATTTTCCGCCTACCCAACTTAATTATACGCTTGAGACCAAGAGAGTTGAAAACCTTTACTTCGCTGGGCAGATAAACGGCACTACCGGATATGAGGAAGCCGCTTGCCAAGGATTGACGGCTGGTATTAATGCCGTACTTAAACTAAATGGGAAGCCTTCGTTCGTCCTCAATAGAACTCAGGCGTATATTGGAGTGCTGATTGACGACCTCGTGACGAAAGGGGTGGATGAGCCATATCGTATGTTCACCTCACGGGCAGAGTATCGTATCCTTCTACGCCAGGACAACGCCGATGTCCGCCTAACTCCATTGGGCTACCAGTTGGGGCTGGCTAGTGCTGAAAGGATGCGTAGGGTAGAGGAGAAGGTCTCTCACTCCGAGGCCTTGATGGACTTCATCAATAATACTCCGGTTCTTCCGAGTGAGGCGAATGCTATGTTGGAAGAGAAGGGGACCCCAGCCTTGCAGCAAAGGGTCAAGCTGGTGAACCTCCTGTTGCGTCCCGAGGTCGATATGGAGGGTTTGTTGTCAATCTCTCCTTCGTTGCAAGAGGAGGTGGAAAAAGTACCTAGCGAGATTCGTTCGGACGTAGTCACAGCAACCGAAATCCAATTGAAATACCAGCGGTATATAGAAAAAGAACAAGAGGTCGCCAATCGTATTCTCAAGTTCGAGAATGTGCCGTTGCCCGACGGGTTCGATTATTTCACCCTTCAGTCGCTCTCGTACGAAGCTCGTGAAAAACTAAACAGGATGCGTCCACGCACTATTGGACAGGCCTCCCGTATCAGTGGTGTATCTCCCGCCGATGTGTCAGTACTGCTCATCGCCTTCAATAAAATATAGGTGGGTTCTATAAATTGCTTTCAAGAGATTTCGAGACTGGTTTTGAGCAGATTGTTGGCTTTCATGAATGAGTGATGCGGTGCATCATGACTGAGTGAAAGTCAGCAAGATGGCAAAAGCAGGCTGAAATCTCAGAAAAGTATGTATGTAATAAAGCTATTATTGTTCATACGTGGAATTTATAGAACCCACCTTTAACATCGTTTCACGGGGAACGTGGCATCTAAAAATCATGTTCCATGGTTTTTAGCTATTCTTTATGAATGGTGAATAGAGATCTGTTTATTGACAAACGGTCGTTTTAGTCATTTCTCATTTTTCAGATTTCTAGCTCCTATTCATCTCCTCTTTATAGGGGTAATGAGGCTCTGTGGACTTACTTCTGCAGTGACGGGGTATGTCTAAAGATGGATGCGCGAATGACATGGGATGTCCCAGCGAATGTTGACCGAAGGGCAGGGTATACCTTATTTTCATTTTAAACCCAAATCGGTCATTAGGGTTTATGGCAGATTAGTATTTGTTTCGAGCAGATTGGCCGCATCGCTGGCGAAGGTGAGAAAGGCATCCAGTGAATGCCTTTCAGCTACGGCGAGACAGGGATGTGGACAAAATGCCGAAAGAAATGCTGATATGGCATAAACAGACCTTAAAAAGCGAGAAAGGATATAAAAGTCGGTCTAATGACCGATTTGGGTTAAATAGTAGGGTAGGGGGGGGTAATTAATTACCATAGAACATGATTTTTAAACCCAGTAATCCCATCTCTGTTGTACAGTTGCCAGCGTTAAGTCACCAAATGCGCCTTTCTGTCATAGAACATGGTGTTTAGCCACTCCTCAGCTTACCCCCAAACGATGGTTTATTTGAGTTTATATAGGCTCTTTCGAAAAAGCTTTCACCCCATAGCAATATACCTCTTTGATGTGTTTCGTTTACCTCAAATCGGTCATTATGGTTTATGTTGTTATGAGCAGATTGGCCGCATCGCTGGCGAAGGTCTGGCCATCTTGGGCAGGGTCATGTTCCCAATCGGCTCTGTCGGTTTCCTTGATGCCCTATATAAATGTCATACGCTTTTTTTCTTTTCAATGCATAGTCTTTAATCGGGTTTGTCTATGGTATAGTTGGTTTGTGTCCTGTTTCTGCGGTCCTCATCTGTTCGCCTCCTGAAGCGAACCTACAGCGAAGGTAGAGCGAAGCCATAGCAAAGGCACGATTGAGTGTTTGATGATATCAGATGTCGTCCGTCTGCTATAATTATACCGAAAAAAACAAAAATCAGGGTGCCACTTTTTAAAAAAAATAAGTGGCATAAAACGGCAACCGATGACAATAACAATAACAATAGGGATATGTACAGATTCCCCCCTTGGAAGGATGAACTAGAATTCTAAATCTATATATCTATACATAGATATATAGATTTAGACCTTATTTCTGGCAGTATATACATAAGGTAATTGTTATTGTTATTGTCATTACGAATCGCAATGGTTGGAAATTACGCAATATCAATGCATTATTAAAAACTGGCACAAAGTGGCACATGGCATGAACTGGCTTTAAATAGCGGTATAATTAGTAAAAGTCGGACTAATGACCGATTTGGGTTAAATTGATTTTCGGCTTCGCCAATGCCTCTTTGCGGCCTTGATTATCTTCGAGAATGACCAAACAAGAGAGAAAACTCGCAAAAAAAGTTATTCATTCAAAAAGTATTCCTATCTTTGCAATCGAAATACTCACATTTTTTTGCAAAATTTGTGAACACAAATAGTGCAGATATGACTGTTATAGAAGATATTAAAAGAACTATTGACAAAAGTAGTGACGGGACATTGTTTTTTAACAACAGCTTCTCCGAATATGATGAAGGGTATGTCCGCCATGTACTGTCAGACTTATGTGCTCAAGGATTGTTGGAACGTATCGCATTTGGTATCTACCTGAAGCCTGTGAGGAGTCGCTTTGGCGTGGTGTATCCGCCAGTAAGCGATATTGTGAATGCAATAGCCGTGCGCGACAAGTCAAAGATTTTGCCTACAGGCAACACCGCGATGTACCAATTGGGGCTATCGGACCAAGTTCCGATGAACTTGGAGTATATAACAAGTGGTTCGGCGCGCGAAATAAAAGTGGGGAACAGGACTATCAAACTGCGTCGGAGTGTCCCCAAAAATTTTGAGTACAAGGGAGAGTTGGTGCCAGTATTGGTTTTGGCTATAAAGGCTATCGGGAAAGAGAACTTGACAAATGAGCATCTTGGCATTATCAGGAGACTGATGGAGGAACATCCCGAAGAAAAAACATGGCAAAACGATCTACAGTTGGCACCTGCCTGGATTAGAAAGGTATTGTCTAACTTGAGAAAAGATATTACATTATGAGTAGATGGATTGATAACAGCTTGGCAGACAGGATGTATATGGTAGATCAAGTGTCCGAAAGGAATAATATAGACCCCGAGTCCGTTGAAAAGGATTGGTGGGTAACTATGGTTTTGAAAAAGTTGTTTGGACTGGGTGTTGGCGGCTATGCTTTTTTCAAAGGTGGAACAAGCCTGAGCAAGGGTTGGGGTTTAATCAACCGCTTTTCAGAAGACATAGATATCGCACTTTATCGAGATTTCTTTCTTTTAGAGAAAGGTTTGGATTGCGCCCGTTGTGAAAACAACAACCAAATCAAAATGCTGAGGAAGGTTTCTCGCGACTATGTGCTGGGCTCACTGAAGGTAGACCTGGAGGAAGCGTTGAGGGGCGCAGGACTTGATGTGATGGTCGAAGGTGTAACAATGCGGCAGACTGCAGAAGGAGAGAAACCAATCGACCATGATGCCGATCCTACGGTATTGTTGGTGAGATATCCGAGTATCTTCGCAAATGGACACACCTATGTAAAGCCAATGGTAAAGGTGGAGATTAGTTGTCTGTCGATGCGGGAACCTTTTGAGGTAAAGCATATTTCATCGTTAATCTCGGAAAATTTTAATGACGAAGACAACGATACGGCTTGTGATATTGCAACAATATCGCCAGCTCGGACTTTCTTGGAGAAGGCTTTGCTATTAAACGAAGAATTCCAACGGAAGAATCCGAGAACCTTGCGAATGAGTAGGCATCTGTATGATTTGGAGAGGCTAATGGATACAGAGTATGGACGTTTGGCTCTTGGGGATGCTGATTTGTACAAGGCCGTTGTGGAACACAGACGAAGATTCTACCACGTGAGCGGTGTGGACTATTCATTGGATATGCCTGATAAAATCTCATTTTGCCCACACGGGGATCTGTTAGAGCGTTTTCGTTCTGACTATGAGAATATGAAATCAAGTTTCATCTATGGTAACCCAATGGACTTTGAAAACTTGATAAAACGTATAGAAGAATTGCAAGAAAGATTTCATTCACTTCGGGTATAAATGTTTCTTATTGCTGAATATATTGTTTGTGGAACTTGTATTACACATTGTATGCGATAGTAAAAAGTAACATGTAACAATGAGAAGTAAAAATAGAAGTTAAAGTGATTAAGGAAGTCCCCTGGACTTCCTTAATCCTTTAATTTTCAATTATTGTTACCCCTTTTTTAATCGTTACTAATTGTTATTGTCATTACGAACCGCAATAGTTGGGAATTACGCAATATCAATGCATTATTAAAAACTGGCACAAAGTGGCACATGGCAGAATGCACATTTGAGGCTTTTTCAAGTCTCTTTTCAGCCTGTTTTCAACTGGAAAACACAAGTCAAACACCCGCAGGAGGCCATGAAGAAACGATGTAAAAAAGCCATTTATTTTGATATTTCGCCATTATGATGAGTGATGGTAACGAAATTCTTCCCTGTAGCGTCTTGTTGAAAAGTGACATTAAGCAGAGAGAACATAAATAGGATCTATACCGATTCTGTTTCATTCTATTGAATATCTTGTTGTTAAGAGATCAGTCATAGTAGGGAATAACATATCCCACCCGATGACGATGACAATAACAATAACAATAGGGATATGTATATTACGTTCCTCGGTAGACAGCTACGTGCCTATATCATATCAGTGAAGATGCAAGGTAGTTGTTATTCTCATTTATGGTAAGAGTCTCAAAAAATCAGTCTCTTGCAGTAATAGAATCTTTTTGTTAATAATTATTAGATACCTATGTTCTCGTTAATCTACTGATTTAAATATATTTGCAAAGAATCTTATCTTAAAAGGCGCTAGTATTGAAAAAAATGTGTATATTTGCAGCCGATTTTCCAGCGAGAGTCATGCTGGACGATGCGAAAAAGCATTTGTAAGGTCCGAAAACTGAAATTTCGCCAAAATATCATCTGAGGACTCTGATGCTAATGCCTTTTGCTTTTGCCTTTATGTTGGCCGTTTTGGCTTCAGCATATTGGAGGCATAGGATAAGGTTCAATCAGTTTCTATTCCGATAAGGCGTTTGGCGATGTCTCAGTTTCATAGGACTGCACAACACGAGTTCTATGCTTTTTTGTGAGTGGTGTAATCTCCGTCTACTGAGAACTCAGGACGGCATAAAAGAAAGAAATGAAATTAAATGTGAGACATATCAAAAAGTCATTTGGAGAACACAATGTACTCCAGGATGTCTCATTTTCTGTTTCTGAGGGTGAGGTTTCTGTGCTGATGGGCACAAACGGTTCTGGCAAAACAACACTATTCAATATTGTTTCTGGTTTTATCCGACAGGATACGGGAGATGTTTTTTAACAAGATTATTTGTTAAATTTTAATATATAATTCTAAAATGGATTTATCAAGTATTATGGATATTACGGATGCCGATATCGTTATCGAACAAGGTCCAGCAGATAACTTAGACATTCATGTCGAAGAAGTAAGTGAAGGGGATGTCTATTCTGAAATAGATGATGTCCTGCATGAGAACTCGATATTTGACTATGGAGAGACTTCTACAAACAGTCCGTTTCGATTGACGGAAGATACAACATCGGATGCGATAACCGATGGGGACAATGAACCTACACATTCAACCACCAGAAATCACTCAAATGAGATTTCTTTCCGTGGTGCTGGATTTTGTAAACATCGTGGCTGTTCTTGTCATGCGTGGGATCCAGATTATGCAAGCAAATATTGTAAGTGTGGACATCCCTACACAGACCATTATTGATTAACTAATTTACAAATAGTAATATGATAATATCTACAGGAACCATACTGGCATTTGCTGGTTTAAGAATGGTGTCACGCGTTGCTGACCCAATAATAAAGGATGCCTATAATAAAATTAGCGGAAAGGAAAAACGCGAAGAAGAATCCAACCGCCGAAAGATTGATGAGAAATACCAAGCGGATTTAAAACTAAAACAAGTAGATTTCGAGCAACGTTTGCAGTTTGCCGAGAAACAATTTGTTGACAACATCAACGAATGGAACAGGCAGACTTTTTACAAAAACTGTTGGCCTTTACGCAATCCTTTTGAGATGCCAATTGGCTACGACATTAAATACAACGACAATAAAGCTATAAACTGCAACTTTAAGCTTCTTGAATTCAATATCGCAGGGAAAGACAAACACATTGTCCCTTGTCGAGTTATTTCGGCTTTGAAAAACAGTAGCCATCCATATGCGGAAACCATCAATGCCAATCTTTCCTCATTTATTCTCAACAATTATCCTGCTAATGGTACAAGTGCAACTATCTCCGAGATTGGAGCATGGAGAGACGATGTCCCTGCAAACGATGCGTCTGTAAATTATCTATATACTGGATTAAAAGGACAACCCGTGATGGTTTTAATGCCGGAATTTGTTAATGATGGATCAACTGTTGTATTCAAAATATTTTCGTGGGGACTAGGTGAAGATTTGCCATATCCGTGTGGCTATGAATTAGGAAGATTGAATATGCACCCACTGATGTTGCAATCAATTTATGATGCCACTATACGAGTTTACAAAATGGGACAACAGTTGGATTACGACAATAAAGTCTACAGCCATGAATTATTGCACAATTTCAAAATAATATCCGATTTAAATAAACGAAAACTATCTGGAGAATACGAGACCTTGATGTTATCGTATTTAAAATATGCACCAGAATTGAAAGCTGAGGTAGAAGAGCAAATGAGGACGAAGGTGTCTGGGATGTTTTGTGCTGTTGCGGGAATGTATGCTGACACCTATCATCTACTTGAATACCATACTATGCCACAACTTCCTAAAATTCTTCCCTCGATACCTGGAATTGAGTATTTGCTCGAACCACTAAAAGGTTACTACTTTAATCTATTAAAAGCGGCTGAATTAAACGATATGGGTGCTGAATTCACCTCAGATTTATATCTAAGCGTTGCGGATGCGTTTTCCAAATTCCCGTTTACTTATGAGAATCAAGAGCAGGTCATAGCACCTTTTATCGCTAAAGGAATAGGTATCTATTTGCAAGATAAAGGCTTGGGTTTAACCAGTGAGGAGGCGGAAGACATACCGACGTTACGAGATGAAATCAATGATAAGCCATCATTAAAAAGGTCAGAAACCGTGCAGTATGCAAATGAAATAATGCGCCGCTCAAATATGGAAGAGTTTTAGAAACCAAAATAATTCTAAAATGGCAAATAATAACAAAGAAGAGTTGCAAAAAGCACTTCAATACCTCAATTCGTTGGAGAAGAGCGTCAAGGATCTTTATGAGAAAAACAAAACCTCTTTTTCTAGAACAAAGAAGCTAAGAAAAGAATTTGACGACTTCAAGTTAATTATTGAATCAACTCGCCAAAGATTGCAAAACCCAACATTGTCAATCGCAATGGTCGGCACAACATCTGCTGGAAAGTCAACAATTGTAAATGCCTTTAACGCACGTCGTGTTGCCCCGATGGAAGCGCAAGAAATGAGTGCTGGAATTTTGAAACTGACACATTCCCAACACACACAAATGAACGTAGAGGCAACCACTGGAGCGAAATGGCCTGTTGGGCAATATAGTTGCAAGTCCGATGCTGAAATATATGAGGAAGTTGGCAAGATTTATGACAAATACCGTAGACATATCAATTCTGCAGAACCTCCCATAATTAACGTTACCGGTCCTATACTATGGCAATCAAATCGATCAATTCTTGACATTCCCGATGAATTGTCTGTAGAGTTTTATGATTTACCAGGATTGAGAACGTTGGATGACAATAAAAACATGGCTGTTATACAAAGCACACTGCAAAAATCGTTCTGCATAATACCAATAAATTATGATGACGTTGACGAAAGACGAATAGAACGGCTTGTTCAAGAAGTAAGTGATATTGTCAAGTCTAGAGGCGGGAAAACAGATTTTCTACTGTTCGTTCTCAACAAAGTAGATCATGCAAATGCTGACGACAGAAAAATAGCAGACCGTATTAAAACATTGCAGAATGCAATCGCAACCAAATTAAAAACCGTAGCACCGCAAGACATAATTATTTTACCTTTTGTTGGAATTCTCCTGTATTCGATTCAAGTTGCACTCAAAAGGGATGAAAGAAAAAATATAGTTGGTGTAGACTATGAAAAACTAAGAAATCTTTTTGATGATTGTTCAAACGTATTCTCTAAAGGCAGAGATTCTTTTTCGGACGACGAAGAAGAGTTGTACTTAAGAATAGATAGCGCATGTCGAAGAAAAAAAGAAATATCTATAGAGGACCTTTCCGCCTTTGAGAAAATATGCTATAGATTAAGCCAAGCAGATGAAATTAATGAAGAGATAAAGAAGCGCATAGCTGAATCATTCAGAGAAGTGATTATCTTACCGATTCTGTCTGAGCTGACTAATCATTTTGATAAGTTAATGGAAGAACTGGATTATTATGTCAGTGTCAGAAAAAAAACCTCAAGGCTGGATCTTATATCCGAGGAAATAAAAGTCATGCGAATGAATTTTTTTCTATTGGGAAGCAGCGATGATGAACTATACAACGACTTAATAGGTTTTGTAGATGCTGTATCATTAGACCTGCAGAATCTAAATGTACCAGATAATGACACCATTAGAAAAAGGCGACTGATGACAAAGGTGTCAGAGCTGAAACAAGAAATAGAAAAGCGATCTCTTGGATATATTGATGCGCAAATTGAAGAAATTACGACATCAGCCAATAACATGGCAAATGGATTAAAGATGATTAAGGCCGCAGACAAAGCAGTCTCTTTTCTCAGGGAAAACAAAGGAGAAAGAACAATATCCATTTTTGAGAATGTATCCAAAATTCCCGAAGAAATACGTAGTCGATTAAATATAGATGTATTATTTCCTTTTAAGAATCATATTGGGGAAAAGAAGAGTAAAGCTGTTTTTATTGAGGATATGTGCAAGATTATCAGTAATAAACTTGCAAAGGACATGGCTTCAATGTACGACAATATTTTTTCTTTATTTTATACTATATTCAGCGATGAAGGGTTCTCTAAAAATGGAAAGTATTACAAGAAAACAACAGAGGTGGAATTGCCCGATACCAAGAAAATCCAAATTAGGGAAACCTATGATTGGACAGACATTAGAATGCGGGATATTTTATCAAAACGTACAAATTATTGCTTTCAACTGGAATCAGATGGATTCAAAATGATTCTCATGCACTATCTTCAAAACGAATTATCAACTATTTTAGGAAAACTAACGGAAGAAATAGCTGTTGAGGATTCTAATTTGGACAAGATGATTGATACCGCTCTTGCGATTAAGCCGATCTCAATAGTTCTACCAAAAGACTTATTCGAGTTTGCTCGCCCACAGAGTTTTGACAAGGAGACTTCTGGGACACGGTCTGTCTTAGTTGGTACAAAACATCACTCCTGCAAAGCCGATGAAAAAGTGTATATGGATGAAAAATATAGTACATATACTTACGAGTATGAGAGCGAAATCGGTTTACACGAAAGATGGAACGATGGTATACAAAAATCCATGAGTGATTTTTGGGACATAATAACCAGTTGGATAATAAAATGCATTAATCAGTACATGACAAATGTTAAACTTGCATCCGAAGAAGTTCGAGAAATGGCAATGTCTATAATTGAAGAAAAACATAAGTCCGACGCGGAAGCACTTCGTATTAACGAACTATCAAATGAATCTCTGGTTAATCAAATAAATACAATCAAATTATTAAATAGTAAATATTATAAGTAATGAGTATTGATTTAACAATATGGCGAAGAGATGATAGGGAATATGGTATATTCATTGGCTCTCTAAACGTTGATGAAGGTTTTGGCATATTCATTGGTTCTCGAAATATAGAAGTTAATGGAAAGAATAATATCCATAAAGAGCAAACAGAATCCAATGGTGATGACATAGTTTTAAAAAAAGAAGAACCGATTAAAGACACTTTAATCCTATACGTTGCAGCCGATTCCTCTGTTGCTGATGAAATACTAAACAAACGAAAGCTGTCCCCTGATATGGCAAGTGACTTATATGTTAAAACTATGAAGATGTGGTATGGCGCATATGAAAACTACGAGAATAGTCTAATAAAGAAAGAGTTTAGTCGAGCAGAGACAACGGATGATTTCGCCAAAGGATATGACTATTATGTTATGCGTTTTTCTTTAAAAAATAACTATAACGGAGGAGAAAGAGGAATTAGAGGAGAACGTGAGGAATTCTTTGTAAGTGTATGTCAAGAAATGCCACAGCTTGAGGAAGTCAGCAAACGATTGTGCTTTGATGAAGATTTTTCGACAGAAGCTTACGATAAGGACTAATTTGTCATTGTAACCTATCGTAGACTGCACACACCATCGTATCTTTGTGCACGTCTAAGCCGCATGTCTTCATTGCGTATTACGTTTCTCCTGACTTCGTCGCTTTTTGTGCTGTCATGTAGTGTAGGTTGATAATCAGTGTATTAGGTGTTTAATTTGGGTGAATCAGGGTGAATCGGTATTTTTTTTCGTACCTTTTTGAGAGCATGTGTCTCCGACATGCTGTGATGTACTTACCTGATATACCCCACACTGCAAGTGCAGGGTTATTGAGAGTTTGTCTCTCTGAGGCAATTTATAGAAGTCCCCTTAAATATGCGTAGAGGGTCTATCAATGATGCAGAATACTACAACGACTGAAAATGTATACCACGGCAGTTGGCCACAAAATCACCACGGCATTTGGCGAAATTTTACCATGGCATTTGGCTATAAAATCACCACGGCATTTGGCCGTGTCGAGGCTTCGAAGCTGGTGGGGAGTCTGTCCAATACCTAAATAGAGTCATTAAACCCAAATCGGTCATTAGACCGACTTTTATATCCTTTCTCGCTTTTTAAGGTCTGTTTATGCCATGTCAGCATTTCTTTATGTCCCATGACACGAATGTCCACAGGATATTCTTAACTTGGGCTCGGCATAGCAAGCAAGCTTTCTCTGCTCTCGAAAAAAACGTTGCTCCCATTCAGTCGCGACGTTTTTTACGTAACGTTCGGCATCTTGTCCACATCCCTGTCTCGCCGTAGCTGAAAGGCATTCACTGGATGCCTTTCTCACCTTCGCCAGCGATGCGGCCAATCTGCTCGAAACAGATACTAATCTGACATAAATCCGAATGACCGATTTGGGTTAAAGTATTGATATTCCTCGCTCGTATAGAGCTTCTGGAGCAAAACCTATCTCGTTGTTCCAGTCAACGGTATATGGGTCGAGTGTGTAGTTGCGGAAATAGTCCATATCCTGCAATTTGCGACAGATACCTTTCTGCATCAATGGCGCAAAGTCAACTAGCTTCACCGCACCATTGTTAAAAGTGAGTTTCAGAATATAATCATGCATATATTCTGCGGATGTAACCTTTAAAAAGAAAACATTGTTCATGTTCATTCGTTATTTAAGAGGTTCAACTTTCTGTGCTGCACCACCGTTCTTGAGTTTCCCCCAATTCTCAAGAAGTTCTTCTTTGTGCAAGTCAAGCCATTCATACACCATACGCAGTGCTCTTCTTGGCAAAGAACCCGTCATGTGTCCGTCTTGAATATCAATCATAGCCTCATCGCCTTCATAAATTACATGAAAGTGAGGAGGATTATGGTCATCGACATACATATTAAAATACCATAGAATCTACTTATTTCAGGCATAACTAAACAATAGTTTTATTTTGCAAAAGTACCCATTTTATTTGAATTGACAAAAAAACAATATTCACAGATTTCCAATATAATATTTATTGCTAGTTTGAAGCGTTTGGGGTTGCTTTATTATTTGGATATTTTGTTTATAATGTGATAATAAGGTAGCTTAGACAGCATGGACAAATTTTTCCGGAGTCTATATACAAGTTTTCAGCAAACCACGGCATTTGGACATGAAATCACCACGGCATTTGGCTAAGTCGAGGCTTCGAAGCTGGTGAAAAATCACACCAATACCAAAATAGAGTCATTAAACCCAAATCGGTCATTAGACCGACTTTTATATCCTTTCTCGCTTTTTAAGGTCTGTTTATGCCATATCAGCATTTCTTTCGGCATCTTTTCCACATCGCTGTCTCGCCGTAGCTGAAAGGCATTCACTGGATGCCTTTCTCACCTTCGCCAGCGATGCGGCCAATCTGCTCGAAACAAATACTGATCTGCCATAAACCCTAATGACCGATTTGGGTTAAAAGAGCCAAAAAAGTTGTACCTACTACATTGCATGAGAATACTTCGTTAGTAGTATATTAGTCGTATAGTTAAGGGAGATAATAGTAGAGATGTATCCGAAAAGTTATTGGAAAGTACAAGAGCCTCAAATAATGAGAGCCTTCAAAGAAAATGAAAGTATCGTATTAGGCCTGTGTACATTCATGCAATTACAGAACTTAGATGTTAGATTGATTACGTGGAATATATTATGCAATTCGCATAATTTATTTTGCGTAATAAGAAAAAAAGTTGTATTTTTGCAGTCGGAAAAATAGTGATAGCTATGCAAAAAGTTGACAATCCTTTTATCGTTTCAGGACATATCGTACCGCAGTATTTCTGTGACAGGCAGGAGGAATCGGAACGATTGGTGAAACTGCTTCGTAACGGTAATAATGTGGTGCTTAAATCCGACCGTCGCATGGGCAAAACAGGACTGATACAGTACTGTTTTGATAAGCCGGAGTTGGGTAATGCGTACTATACTTTTTTTGTCGACATACTCCACACTACCTGCTTGCAGGAACTGGTGCATGAGTTGGGCAAGGCGGTATTTGAGCAGACGGTGCCCTACGGTAAAAAGATGACCCAAAAGTTTCTCAAGGCTTTGAGAAGTTTGAGCGGCAAAATGGGTTTTGATGCCAATACCGGTATGCCTACCTTCAGTCTAGATCTGGGTGATATCGAACAGCCAGAATATACATTGGAGGAGATATTCCAATACCTGCAGCAGGCTGACCGCCCTTGTATAGTAGCCATTGACGAATTCCAACAGATTGGTCGTTATCCAGAGAAGAATGTCGAGGCCTTGCTGAGGGGTTATATTCAAAGGATTGACAATTGTCGTTTTGTATTTGTTGGCAGCGAGAAGCATATGCTCGGTTTGATGTTTGACAGTGGTAGCCGTCCGTTATATAAGAGTGCGGACAATATGAATCTTGGCGCCATTGCACGTGATGTGTATGTGGAGTTTATCTGTAGGTTGTTCTCTGAGCGTGACAGGAGCATTGAGGCTGATTTAGCGGGTATGGTGTATGACAGGTTTGAAGGTCACACTTATTATGTGCAGAAAACCATGAATGAGGTTTTTTCTAACACACCTCTGGGCGGACAGTGCACGTACGAAACTGTTCAGGGTTCGCTGCAGGCTATACTTGATGGGAATGATATGTTTTATCGAGAAATGCTCTCGCGGATGACTCTCCGGCAGAAAATGCTGCTTTATGCCATTGCTACCGATGGCAAGGCAAACAAGATTACGTCTACAGCATTCGTTAAGAGGCATAAACTTGTCTCAACTAGTTCGGTGCAGACGGCCATAAAGAGACTGTGTGATGAAGAATTTGTTGTGGAAGAGATGAAAGAGTATCGCGTCAGTGACAGGTTCTTTGCATTATGGATACGCCGTATGCTGTCGCTGGATGATTCGATACTAAAGTTTGACAAGTTATTTCCAGTCTAGTTTGGTATTGTACAGGGTCTTGACAAGG
>JAEEGI010011990.1_pt1 | contig 18604 bp, 9 predicted proteins | sample 8958751 | NCBI WGS metagenome assembly JAEEGI01 (sample SAMN16246545, study PRJNA631951) | gut metagenome | biome: gut microbiome; feature: rumen; material: KS-attached | host: Bos | place: Iran: Karaj | collected 2018-10 | reverse complement strand
CAAGGCAGGGGGTCTGGCGCTTGGCGCTATCCCGGACAGGCCCCAATGTCCATCCCTCCGCGATCCGGTTTGCGGCCCAGACTTCGTGGACGTTTTTGGCAATCGCCTCCGAGAGTTCCAGGAGCTCGGGAGGAAGTTCGACATCAAGAACGGCCGGGGAGGGCGTGTACGGCTTCTTTATAGACTTGCTTTTGCTTTTTCCAGCCATTGCTCAGTTTGTTCAATTGCATCTTTGCGCGAATCAGAGAATCTAGAATAATCTTTGTAGTTATTCAGGGCCTGTTCTAGATAAACAGTGGCCGCTGCCGGATTACCTTGGTTCAAATAGAGCAGACCCATATAGCTTTGGTTTTCAGCAAGTCTGGCGAGAGCCAGCGAGTCCTTCTTATCAGCCCCATCAAGGTATGTAAAGGCTTCCCTTAAAAGCTTCTCTGCCTCATCATATAAACCGATGCTGGCATAAAGCCTTCCCAAATTGTTCAGAGCATTTGGTCTATCTTCTTTCCCGGACAGTTCCAGCGCCTTTTCCAAAGGTTTCCGGGCATACTGATACTCCTCAAAATACATCAAGAACCAACCTAATTGTGTATAATACATCAACAGGTCGTCTCTATTCTTCTCATCAATGGAGAGGCAATTATCTATGATGAATTGTTTGAGGATGTTTACGGCCAGATCAAGATGTGACGATTGCAACATCTTGGCGACATCGTAAAACATAGACATCATGTGAGAAGATCCCAAGTCATCCCGGCTATTCTCCAAAGCAGTATTCAAACACGACAACGCTTCTTTTTCCATGCCAATCAGATAGAGGCACTGAGTCTTCCTGGCTGCGAGCCAAAACCGTGTCTCTGTAGGACGAGGAACTGAATTTGGCAGCTGTAGCAGTTGTTCGCATTCTTTAAAAAATGACAATGCTTCTGAATAACGTTTATGGTCAAACAACCAATCAGCATAGGACTCATACAGATTGCCTATCCGGGCACTGGAAGTCTTGGCTGTAAACAGATCGACTTTGAACTTGGCGATTGCCAACAAGTAGCAGTTATCGACCTCATCGTCGCGTTTTATACTATCTAAATACGAGGCCACTTCATTCACGACATTCTCTGTCCGCAGTGAGAATGTATAATCCAGGAAGCTATTTTTCATTACCAGTTCAAAACACTGGTTATATGTGGAGATAGCTTTGGCCTGTAAATCCATCATCTTGTACAGACGAGCCAACTCCATTAGAGCTTCAAGATATTCATTATCCAGAGAAATGGCTTCTTTCAGATAGCGTTCAGCATTCGCCAAATCTCCATTCTTGATACTGGACTTGGCAAATTCATACAACATCTTTCCGAACCCGCGATCCCCTTTTTCATTGTTCCGAAACAAAGATAATACTTCATCATAAAGGTTGACGGCTTCTATCCCCTTTCCCTGCTGTCTTAAGAGGTCTCCCCACAATTCACAGAGTTTTAGTGCTTTTGGGCTTATAGAATAAAGACTAAGTGGACGTGAACCCGAAAGAAGATCTTTGATTTCCAAACAATGCTCCTCCGCAAGGCTATATTCTTTCTTCTCAATTCTAATTTCCACCAAACTTAGCAAGCAATCAATGAGAGAATCTTTACGGAGGCTACTGCGAGTTCCGTTAATGCGGTATCTTTGAATGGCTTCGATATAGTTTTTTTCGGCGTCATCAGGATGATTGGACTCTTTCTCGATATCGGCGATTACTGCGAAAAGATCGGCGACTTGTCGGTCTTCCCCAAATCTTTTTTGGCCATAGTGTTCTCGATATAATTGGACTGCCGCGCGATAGTATTCTTTAGCCTCTCTGGGGCGATTTGCTTCACTGGAACGGCGGAGTCGTAAATTCCAATTGAACTCGCCCAAACGCGTCAGCAATTCGATATTATATTGTTTTGTGTGTTGACTCGAAATGATGCTCTCAATCACAGATTTCACCATTGATAAATCCTCTTTACCAGGCTTGGGCGCCATTTTTTCCAGCATCAATTGCACGTCTTTCAGCAAGACGGTTTCAATGGGGTGTTCATGAATGTTGCGAATGTTCAGATTCGAGATCACGATCTTAATATCGCGAGGAACGGTTGCATTGTCAATGCAATAGGGGATAATATTCTTGTCTTTTGAGTCATTGGCAAAATACAATTCCTTGACCGTCCATTTCGCCGCATAGGAGTTCGCGCTGCCTAGAAAAAGGAAGATGGAGGAATTCTCGATTTCTTCAGCTAGACGATCGGAAAATTCCTGTCCCCCTGAAATGTCCTCGGTGTCCATAAAACAAGAGATATTATTCTCCATCAACGTTTCATAGACGAGACGCGCAGTAGGTGAATCTTTCCTGGAATAGCTGATAAATACGTCGTGTTTCATATGCTTATTTCTTATTTCTTTTTCAATTCGAGTTTTACCGCCCCTTCCTCGACCAGCTCGACCAAGTCGTTTTGTGTAAGCAACCCCATATAATAAAGATAGGCGGCCGCCTGGCTCCAATCGATGAAGGCCGAACCGTGCTCGTCGAAAGCCAACGGAGCCCCGAGGGCGGCGTCATCGATGTAGACTTGCCCATAGACTTTGGGGGAGGTGGTCCATACCTTCTGGGTGGGGTTTTCGTTGATCCCGAAGAGCGGAAGGCCCCGTTCCGCAAACCAGTCCAAAGCGGGCTGCAGCGTATCCTCTCCTTCGGAGTGTCGGCTGCGCATCGTGCAGAGCAGCAGTTTGCAACCGTTGGCCACGAGCCTTTTCAAGATGGGCACGGCCCCGATGTCCTCTCCGACGGCAGGGTAGGCGTGCTTGACCACCGTGCCGTCGAAGTCGAGAACGATATAATAGGATCCAAACGCCATCGGTTACAACGTGATGGTTTCGCAGCCCGGGAACAGGTTCAGGAACGCCTGTGCGTTCTTGGGACGGGAGAAGGCGGAGAACTGCAACCCGGCCACAATGGCATCGATGAACTGGTCCGAGAAATTGTACATATCCAGATAGAAACGAATATCTTGGTCTTGTTCGCTGAGGTCCATGATCGGGTGGGGTTCCTCGCGATCCGTGGCCAGATAGTACAGGGTCGCCGCAAGGCCGAAGATATCGGGCTGCTCCCCGAAGCGGACCATCCCGTTCCACGTTTTCAGTTCCGGAGGAGCAAAACAGCTGCGTGAAGATGCGCCGTCACGATTGATGATCCGGTTGTTTTCGTCAAATTGTTTGGCCACGCCGAAGTCGATCAGCACAGCGTCTCCGTTGTCATCGACCAGGATGTTTTCCGGTTTGATGTCGAGATGGAGGATTTTCTTTCGGTGTGCGACGTGAAGCGCCTTGCACAGAGGGATGATGACGTGGCGGACCAGCATCTCCTCGGAGAAGGAGAACCCGGACATTTGGAGTTTCTGCAAGGAGCCTCCCTTATAGAAAGGCATCACATAGTAGAACGTGTCCGTCATAGGGCTTCTGAAGCACTCGAAAGCCGGGACGATATGACTGTCCGGTGTCATGCCTAATTTGTGCATGATCTTCGCTTCCTCGATGAACTTGCCCAGGTTATCTTCCTTGAACTGGGCATCGTCCGGGTTGTTCAAGACGGCTTGGATGCCCTCGCGGTGATAGAATTCTTGCGGGAAGAATTCCTTCAGGACGACTTCCTTCCGCTCTCCGGTCGCCAAATTGAGCGAATCGGCACTATAGGTGTATCCAAAGTAACCATTTCCCAGGAATTGGTGGATGATGTATTTGGTGTTGTTTTCTCCCAGCAGTTCGGTCCCTTGCGGCAGTTTGTCGGCATTCCGGTCGAAAGCCGGCAGGTCTTCCACGTCTTCTTCCTCGTCGGAGGCGTCGCTGCCATAACCCATCTGCTCCAGCGGCTTGTAGAGCTTGAGCGCGAGAACTTGTTCTTCGGTGATGGGCTCCGGGACCATCTCGTCCAGGCCGTAGGGATGGAGTTGCCGCTTGACATAAGGCTCGTTCAGCTCCTGGATGAGCCAATTGAAATCGATCTCATCATCCGTGTCCGGATCGAAGGCAAAACCGTCCTGAAAGAAAGCGTCGCCTGGATCTGCGTCAAACAACCGGGGTTCGAGATCTCCTCTGTCGTTTACGATCAGGCAGTCCTCGGTGAGCTTATAGGCGGGAGAGAACAGACTGACGATCGGCTTTTTCTCAATCCCGTTCATCCACGCGATTTCCCACTGGCCATAGGGCTCGTTCCGGTCGATATAGGCAAGCACCCGATTTTTATCGGCGATATTTGACAAGGACCAGACCTGACGGGATTTCTTCTTGAAGAGGTCGCCCAGGGTGACAATCTCGAATCCCTCCCGCGGTTCCAGTTCGTTGACAAAGAGCGACTTCAAGAAGCCTTTCTTCTTGACATCGGCCAGTCTGAGAATCTGGGCGTAACTGTCATCGCCGAGTACCTTGGATATGTTACGATGGCAGAGCATCGGATGCGTAATGTCGAACAGCCAAATCTTGTGCTTGCGTTCCCGGGGCTTCCCGGCATCGATGAGGATGGCCACTTCGCCGAAGGGCAGGAGCGCGATGGTGTCCACCCAGTCGCGGCGGAGCGCCTCTTCCATCTCGGGGCTCCGCTTTTCAAAAATGTCCTTGGGCGCCGCGATTCCGGCATACTTGCCGGCGTCGGTGAAATCTTCGAGGCAGTGCGCCAGGCAGTGGTCGAATGCCGCCTTCCCGCCCGGATAGCCCAGATAGGTCGACAGCACATAATCCGGCTTGTCGCCTTGCAGCCACTTCAGGGAGTCTTTCATTTCGACGTGGCTGCCTTTGCTCCCGACGCCATAGCACAGAAGTCTTGCGATGGCCAGGAGTTTCTCGTTGGCATCGCCGTCGACAAACATCTTTTCTCCCGCGCCGACCATCGCCGCGGCGATGGCGCAACCGGCGAATGGATTGTAAACGATCCCTTGCCCATCATATTTCAGCAAGGTCTTGAGGGCTTGGGCGACCCGGATTCGCGGCCGGCGGGGCTGGATGCCGGAGTCGACCAGCATCCCGTTGGCGATGTTGAGGAATCGTTTCGCGAGGGCGTCGTGCGGTGCGGAAATCAGTTGCTCCGCCAGCATAATGGTCGCGTACTGGCGCTGTGCGCTGTCGCTGGCGACGTTCTCGGTGTGGAGGACGAGCCTTCCTTTCCGATGGTGATATTCTTGGACAACCGTCACCGTATCATACTGGTGGAAGGTGTCATAGATGTCTTTCAAGTCGGCGGGAATCGAGCCGACTACGCTGATGGTGGACTTGCCTTCGGCCAATATCGCCTTGATGCGTTTGTTCAAGGGGGGATTCAGCCGGCACCAGTCATAGTCGACTACTTCGTCGGCGCGGATGGAGGCGAAGACGGTTTCGCCCTTCTTCAGCTCGTTCGTGACGTCCAGGCGGTTTTGCGCCGCCAAGGCCAACATCAGAAGGGGGGTCAGCGTGTCAGGATTGTACTGATAATAGGTGTCGATCGCTTCTTGCAGGAAACGGAGTCCTTGGTTTTCGTTTTTTGCCATATAGGGGTTGTTTCAAGATTCAATCAAATGCCAAATTGCCCGTCTTTGCCTTCCGGGTCTTTGTGGTACCAGCTTTTCCGGCGAATCCAGTTGAATCCGTCATTTTTGGAAATGACGGCGACATCGACCAGCCCTCCAACGCTCTCTTCCGAGAAGGTCATGATTCGATGGAATCCGGTCAGGTCGATCAGACTGTCGGCCAGGGAGGCCATGGCCGGCAGGTCATAATCGGCCAGCGCTTTCTCCCAGGTCCGCTGATTGGCATCCAGCCTGCGATTGCATTTCCGGACGAAACTATCCTGCAAGTCCTCGGTCTTGACTTCGTCGAGCAGGTCGAAAAACTCCTGGTCGACAGCTTCCTCCCCCTCGAGGGGGGCGAACACGCCGCTCTTCCGGAAGTCGGTCATCTCAAAGAACGAATCACAGACGAATCTGGACCATTTTGAATGGATACCCCGCAAAAGTGCCCGAATGACATCCTTCTGGGCGAAAGGGCAGATGGCGACAGGGCGCTGGTCGCTGATGTTGACGATGTCCTGCTCCCGGATGTGATAACAGACCCGAGCGTCGAATCCTTCGTTGATATGGACGGGGACAAGGGAAGGATAGACTTGTTCGTGTCCGAATCCCGTGAAGATCAGGGTCGCGGAGGAGCCGCTTCTGTAGCGACAGGTCAGCAGTGTCCAGAGCAACTCTTCAAAAGCCGGCCGTATGCCGTCGATGACCTCGCTGGGGAAACTTTTTTGGGGGATGCAGCCCTCTTTCTCTGTCAACCGAAGGAAAAAGTCATTCAACAAACGCTCGGAGGAGAGCCGGAACTGCGCAAAGGAATAATCAGTGAAGAAGGGGCATTTCCCATTCTTGATGGCCCATTTCCGGAAAGAAGTGCAGGCTTTGACAAACGACTTGACAAACGAATGGGGGTGAAGCAAGGTTCCATCCCGCTTCCGCATCGTCTCCTCGAAGCCCAGATTATCCATTACATCGTGGAATGAATCGCGGGCCAGTTCTACCAAATGACGCCCACAAAGGCGTTCGTCCCAAAACATCGGCTCGCTCTGGATGAAATTGAATAAGTCGTGGGCGGCCGCCAAAACGGTTGGATGCTCCTTGTTGCCGTGGAGCTGGCGGTAACGTCTGATGATGACGTCCCAAGGTGTCTGCAGAAAGTCGGCATTCCCTGTCACCATCACGGAGATGGGCTCTGCCTCGCAAAGGCGGAGCATCTTGTTCCCGTTTTTCGTCACTTTCAGGATTCTCTCATCCCTTTTAAAGCGCGTACGTGTGACGGCGCTGTCCGCCGCGATGGCGGCCCCTCGTTGATTGAGTATTCCAACAACTGACGTCATAATTCATTCCTCCTGAAAAACAAACTGTGCTTAATCCACGTGAGCCCTTCGGGAATGGTGATCACGGCGATTTCCCGGACTTCCACCGGGGCGTCCTTGGCTCCGGCACGGAGACGGTTCAGATTGACATTGGCTTTAATCAGCGACTCGGCGGCCGTGACCATCCCGTCCACCCCGAAGGAATCCAACCCGATGGCCCATTCTTTGACCGCCTGCTCCGTGGCTTCTTGCATAATGCTCTCTATGTCCGCCGCAGGAGTGTAAGCCTCCAAGTGCTTTTTCACGTATTCCTCATACTTCGTCCCCTGGAACTTCTCGGTGACCCTGCGGGCATATTTCTGGAAAGTTTCGAGTTGCTCGTTATAGAGGACCTGCTTCACTTGCGTCGTCGATCCCCAGAGAAGGGTGGAGATGCTTTCGTGATTGCCGAGAAGATGGAAAAAGGCGTAGTCTCGATGACAGACCTTGTCGACCGTCACGTCTTGGAAGCAAAGACTTCCGTCCTTGACTCCGACGATGATTTCCAATCCGGAAGGGAAGATCTCCTCGGTGCCGAAACCCATCAGGATGATCTTGGCGTCTTCTTCGGAAAAATGCCGGGGCCCTTCCACAAAAGGCACGGTTTTCAAATAGTTTTCAAAGTCCACTCCATAATCTTGGAAAGCGGGATGCGCCTGTGCGGGCAGGCGTCTGTAATCTTCGATGATTCGCTCCCAGGGGATGGACGACGCCGGATTGACCGCGATGGCCACAGGATACTCCTTCGACAAGGAGTAAATGGTGTGATCCGTGTCAGCGGCGCACGCGATTCCCGCCTTGGTGAACAGTGCGATGAATGAGGGACACATAGCGTGTGTTACTAATCTGTGATTGTTCAAATATAGTGATTTTCTTCCAATAGCCGGGGCAAATATTGGGAAAAAGACCACGAGAAAGCGTATCTGTCTCGCGCCCAATCCTTTTCCGCCAGCACTGATTTGAAATAAAGGCGCGAAAAATACGTACTATGATAAAAAGGGCGAAGAATGGCTGTTGTCATTCTCTCAAATTGTTGATAACTTTGAACAATACCCACCCGTGGGTAACACTAATGCGAAAGAACCAATGAAGATCATTCACACAAGTGATTGGCATCTGGGCCACTTGCTATATGGGGCCGACCGGGGCGTGGAGCAGGCCGCGATGATGGACCAGTTGGCGGCGATCCTTCAGGAGGAGATGCCCGACGCGCTGGTTGTCAGCGGGGACATTTTCCATACGTCGCAGCCGTCGGCGTCGATCCAGACTTTTTTCACGGAATCGGTGATGCGCCTGCGCGCGGCGGTTCCGGGGATGACGATTGTCATCATTGCCGGGAACCACGACAGTGCGTCCCGGCACGAAGTGACAAAGGTCCTGTGGGAGACGCAAGGCGTCCATATGCTGGGATCGGTGGACAAGAACCACCTGGAGGACTTGATTGTGGAAGTCCCTGGCAAGGGTTTCGTAGTCGCCGTTCCCTATTTGAACGAGCGAAGCATTCCTGACGGTTTCTACCAGTCCATCCTCAATTTGGCCGCATCGCGGAATGGGGAGAATCTCCCGGTCGTGATGGCGGCGCATCTGACGGTGTCCGGCAGTGACTTTACCGGCCATGAAGATGTCCGGGACGTGACCGTGGGCGGAATCGACGGCGTGGACCTTGCCACGCTGGGCGCGGGGTACGACTACCTGGCGCTCGGGCATATCCACCGGCCCCAGACCCTTTCCGGGTCGGACAACCGGGCGCGGTACAGCGGGACCCCGATCGCCGTCAGTTTCGACGAGGCCTATTCCCATTCCGTATCCGTCGTCGAGATCGCGGCGCACGGCGACCGTCCGGTGATCCGCACCGTCGATATTCAGAACCCTCGTCCACTCGTGACGCTTCCTGTCAAGGGGTTCGCCCCCTGGGACGAGGTCAAGGCGCTTCTTGAGCAGTTCCCGAAGGACAAGCCGGCTTACCTGCGCCTGAATGTGGAGGTGGACGATTACCTTCCGAAGAGCGCGCAGGAGGATGCGCGGGCTCTCTTGAAGGACACGCCGGTGATGTTCACCTATATCAATGCCCGTCGGAAGGGAACGGCCACCGGGACCCGGAACGGTGTTACGGTGGCGGAGTTCCAGGCGATGAGCCCCCTGGCCGTCGCCGAAATGTATGCCCGGGACAGCGGACTGTCCTTCGGGGAAGAATTGAAGGACCTGTTTCGCGAAGCGGAAGCGCGAGTCGAGGAGGAAAAACGCAATAACTAGGTTCGAGATGAAGATTAGAAAACTGACCATCCATAACCTCGCGTCCATCGAAGACGCCGTCATCGATTTTACCCGGCCCCCGCTGTCGGACAGCGACATTTTCCTGATCACGGGTGACACCGGTGCGGGGAAGAGCACCATTCTGGATGCATTGTGCCTGGCGTTGTATGCGAATACGCCCCGGATGAAGAATACGGAAATGGAAGGATCCATCCAGGAAAACGGCGGGGTCAAGCTTCAAGTGGAAGATCCCCGTCGCCTGCTGCGTGAAGGCGCCGGAGAGGGCTTTGTCACGCTTGAATTCGATGGTTCCAACGGGGTTCCGTACAAGGCCTGCTGGGGTGTCAAACGGGCTTATGCCAAGGCCACCGGCCGTCTCCAGGGGAAAGAATGGACGCTGGAGAATCTACGCACGAATCGACAATTGACCAAAGACCGGGAAATCGCGGCGGAGATCGCGGTGGCTACGGGGCTCTCCTCCTTCGACCAGTTCTGTCGGACTACGATGCTGGCGCAGGGCGAGTTCACGCGTTTCCTGAACAGCAAGGACGAGGAGAAAGCCGCCATCCTGGAAAAGATTACCGGGGCGGACATCTATGCCCGGATCGGCAAGAAGATCTATGACTTGTCCCAGGCAAAAACGGACGCGTACAAGCAGGCCAAGCTGAATGTGGAGGGGAATGCCGCGCTTCCCCCGGAACTGCGTCAAGCCAAGGAGACGGAGAGACAGGATTTGGAAAACCTTTCCAAGGAGGAGGGAGCAAAGAAGAAGGACTGTGAGCGCAAGGCTCAGTTCCTGAGCGAGGAAAGACGGCTGAACGGTCTGGTGGAGAAGGCGAAAGAAGAACTGGATAAGGCAGAGAAGGAGGTCGGTACGGAAGAATTTGCCCGGAAGGCCGCGCGGGTCCAAGATTATGAGGAAACCATCGAGGTTCGTGCGCATCTGGCGACTTTTGAAACGAAGTCGCTGGAGGCCGAACGCGCGGAGCGGGAGATCGGCGGTCTCGCCAGCCAGTATGTGTCCGTGCGCGCCGGCTTGGCTTTCTTGAAGCGGAAAAGACAGGAAATGCGAGACCGGCTTGCTCAGGTTCAGGCCTTCTTCGAGAAAGAGAAACCGGATCTCCCGGTCATCGAGAAAGCCCAGACGGTGGAGGGATATCTCAAGACACTGACGGATGGACAAGCGCATATCGCTGCCTGGGAGAACAAGAACAAGGGCATCGAGGCTGAAATCAGAACGTCTTTGCGGCCTGACGTGGAAGAGAAAAAGAAGGTGTGGACCGATGCGAAGACCGTTCTTCAGCAAGCGGAGTCCGCCCTTGAAACAGCCAGTAAAGCCGTGAAGGACGAGAATCTGCCGCAAGTCCGCAAGGAGTTGGCGGCCAAGCGGGCGCTTGAGGCGAATATTGGCATTGCCCAGCTGCAACTGGGCGTTCTGTCTGAAACGTTTGCCGCGCGGGAACTGGAGAAGAATCAGATCGAGGCCGAGGAAGCCTCCCTCTCGGAGCGCAGGAAAGAGCGGAATGGGCTGGCCGAGGACTTGACCGTCAAGGTCGAACTGTTCAAGCAGGCGGAGAAAACCTACGACAAGGTGAAATTGGCCGCCGAAACCCGCGTGGAAGAGATTCGTGGTGCCCTGACCGAAGGCGACATCTGCCCGGTTTGCCGCCAGAAGATCGTTTCCGCGCTGCCCACCTCCACCGAGGTCTCCGCCATCATCCTTCCGGTCCGGGAAGCCTATTTGCAGGCCAAGAACCAGAAGGAGGACGCGGAAAGCGAACTCCGGAAAATGGACAGTCGGATCGAAGTGGCCGACAAGGCCCTGGTTCGGCGCAAGCTTCAATATGAATCCACGGACCCCGTTTCAGAGAAACGCGCCGCTACCTTGACGGCCTTGGAAAAATGCGGAATCTCGGAATTGGCCGAGACGACGGAGAATGACTTGGCGGCGCTTTTGACGCGTACGAAAGAGGAAATCGAGCTTTTGGACGGGAAGGATAAGGCAGGAGTGAAACTGGAATCTGCCGAGTCGAAAGCCCGGGAAACAGAGAAGCTCCGCCGGAAGGAGGAAGCGAATGCGAAAGAGGCCTATGATACGGCCGATCAGCTTTTGAAGGGGAAGCAGAATGAGATCGAGACGAACAAGAAGCGGTCGGCGGATGAACAGAAAAGGATGGACGAGGCCCAGGCCAACCTGGTCGTCATCCTCGCCGGCAGCCGCTGGGAGAAGGATTGGGAATCCGATTTGAAGGCGTTCGGGGAGGATCTGAACGCGGCCGTTGAGAACCACAACGGAAACAAGAAACAGGAAGGTGAGCTGGAGAAGGCCCTCCGGGAAGATTTGAAGCCGAAGATCGAGGCGGTCGAGGCGCATCTGGAAACGGTCGAGCAAAAGGAACCCGGCTGGCCGGCGCTTCTCCAGAAGGATCCGGAGGAAATGCCGGGGATCCGAAAGGTGGCGGATGGCTTGAAAGTGGCGTTGCTGGAGAATCTTCAAATCTTCGCTTCGGCGAAGGAGGATGCGGCGAAGGCGGACGAGCAAGTCGGCAAGTACCTCGAAGATCATTCGGATTTCACGAGAGAAGGGCTGAAACAGCTGTCTTTGTGCGACAAGGTCGCCATCCAGGCGGACAAGGGGGTGGTCGAGGAAGCCCGCCGCCGGGTCGGGAATGCCAAGATCGAATGGGAGACCCAGAAGAACAATCTGTCCGCGCATCTGGAAACCAGGCCCGAGATAGAGGCGGGAACGACCGAAGATTCGTTGAGAGCCGCCATTGAGGCGTACGACCAGGCGATCACGGACCGGGCGGGACAGATCGCCCTGATCCAGCAGGAGTTGGACGATGATGACCAGAAACGCCTGCGTCAGGGAAGTCTTCAGAAGATCGTCGATGACTTGAAAATCGAAGCGGACCGATGGGGGCGGTTGTGCGATATGTTCGGCAACGCGGACGGCAAGGAATTCCGCAAGATTGCGCAGAGCTATGTCCTCGGCAGTCTCGTGGAGGCTGCGAACGACTATATGGCCGCGATGACCGACCGCTATACGATGAAGGTCCACCCGGGAACGTTCATCATCGAACTGGAGGATGCCTACCAGGGCTATGCCAGCCGGGTGGCGAGCACCATCTCCGGCGGCGAGAGCTTCCTGGTCTCGCTTTCCCTGGCGCTGGCCCTTTCGGACATCGGCACGGGCATTTCCGTGGACACGCTCTTCATCGACGAAGGGTTCGGCTCGCTCTCCGGCGAACCGCTGCAGCGGGCGGTGGATATGCTCAAGTCCCTGAACAAGCAGATCGGCCGCCACGTGGGCATCATCAGCCACATCAAGGATCTCCGGGAAAAGATTCCCGTGAAGATCTTGGTCGAGCGGCCGGCACACAGTTCCACCAGCACGGTGACGGTGGAGGAGAAGGATTGATAACTTCTTTAACAAAACACATATGATTACACTTGTCTATAGCCCTTATTTCGGCCCTCGGCCCTATGTCGACCTGGCCGGGCGGGGAGGCGTGCTGATGGGCGTCTCTCCGGTGGGGACGGTGGGTCTTCTGGATGCGTTGGAGCTCCATCTCGGGAACAAGGGAACGGAACCCGAGTCCCTGGGGAGGCTGATCGCCTATGTACAGGCGATGCGGCAGGCCATCGCCGACGATCCGACCCTGTTTTTCACGGAGTCCTTCCGCGGAGATGAAATCGGTACGGCCAAAGTCATCCTTTCCTGGCGGGACGCCCTCCTGATGGCGCTTTGGAACCCCGAGGAAGCATCGACGGAGAAGCTTCGCGGACTTTCCTCCATCGAGAAGCATTTCCATTGCTCCGGGACGGCCGACCGTTGGCGGGCCTTGTTGGCCCGGGTCTCCGAGGCCTCCCTGGTGGTCCCTGCCCACATCGCCATCGAGTGCCGGACATCGGCCGAAACGCTGGAACCTTGTGTCCGCAAGGTGCTGGAAACGCTGAAAGAGAAGGGGATGCCCGTCTCTTTCTATGAGGCCTCGTCGGGAGCGGCTTCGGAAGGAACGGCGCTCCGGATGGTCCAGGATGCGCTCTTGAAGGGCGTCGATGTGGCTGATGGGACGAAGATGGCGCTTCCGGATGACGGCACTTTCCGGCACGTTACGTTCAAGTTCGGCTATGACGCGACACGCTGGGCCGCCCTTTCCGCCCGGAAATGGAGAGATACGGACACGCTGCTTGTCAATTCCCGGACTTCGGAGATGAACGGTTCTCTCCGTGTGCTTGGACAGCCGACGCTGCGAAGCGACATCGAGGGAGCTCCGCAATCCGCTCAGCTCTTCCTGTTGGGATTGTCCCTCTTCCGAAAGCCCGTGGACGTCCAGCGTTTGCTGTCTTACCTTCGCGTTTCCCCCAATCCGATCGGGAAGCTCCATCTGAAGAAGACGAACCGGGAGGGCGAGCCATATTTCAAGGCGCTGAACCGGGAGTTGACGGACATCCTCCTGAAAAAAGGCGGGTTCGATGGCTGGAACGAGGCCATTGACGGTGCTGTCTATGACAGGGAAGGTGCCGCATTGAATCCGGCCGACCGCAATAAGGTCCTCCGTCTTTTCCGGATGTGGGAGAAGGCGGAACCCGACGGGAGTGTGCCGAAAGAAGCCCTTCAGTCGTGGCTGAAGCAGATGCGCCTGTGGGCGAACGGTCTCGCACAGGTCATCCCGGACGATCCGGGCTACGCCAGTCTGGTTTCCAATTGCGAGGCGATGGAAATGCTGCTGGAGGGAGCGCCGGAGCGGGTGGATCCCGATTGCATCTCCCGCTGGGCGGAAGGGATCTTCTCCACCATTACGATGACTGCGGACATCGCGGAATCCGGAGCCGGAGAAGCAGTTCCCGACATCCGTGATGCGATGGATTCTCCCGGCAAGGTGGTTTGGCTGGGAGTTTGCGGCACAGACGCCGCCACTTATCCGTACCCGTTCCTTAGCACGAAGGAATGCCGGCTGTTGCATCTTCCTTCCCGGGAGCTGTTCTCCGCCGCCTCACACGGTTCCCTCGTCGAGTCCATCGCCCGGGTCAAGGAATCGCTGGTGCTGGTTTCCTTTGGTTGTGAAAACGGCGTCGAACTCGCCGAGCATCCGGTCATCACCGAGTTGGCGGCCCGGTTCACGATTCCCGTTCTTGCCGAGGATGAACTTCAAACGGAAGAAGCGGTCGAGACGTTTCTTGTAAGTAATACGGATGCCGCCCGGAATGAGTACCGGGTCGATCCGGGCCTGTTCAAGGGTTTGGACAAAAGAGTCGACGAAGGAGGAATGAAGCCGGCCCGTGAGAGCTTCTCCTCCCTGGATACGTTGATTCAGCGTCCGTTCGATTATGTGATGCAGTATTTGCTGCAGTTCGAGTCCTATGGAGAGCAGCAGCTCAGTGATTTGGCCATCGTGAAGGGTAATGTGGCCCATCTCTATGTGCATAACCTGGTGGAAAACGGCGGGCTGGACCTTGATACGATGGAACGGCTCCACGCCGAGACCTTCGAGGAGGGTGTCCTCAAGGCCGCTGAAATGACCGGGGCGATGCTCCTCACCCGCGAGAACGGGCTGGAATGGGGCAAATTCAAGACGAACCTGCGCATCAGCGTCGACAGCCTTCTCAAGCTGATTCGCCTGAATGACTACCGCATCGTCGGATCCGAAAAGGAGATCAAGGCGAATTTGCCGGTCATCGGCCCCTTCATCGGCTATATCGACCTTCTTCTGAAAGACAGGGACGGGAAATTCGTCATCTTCGACTTCAAGTGGAATGAGAGTTCGACATACAAGAAGAAGATGGAAATAAGGGACATAATGCAGTTGATCCTGTACAAGGAAGCCCTTTTGTCGTGCAATCCTGGCGAGGAAGTTTCCGTGTATGGCTATTGGCTGCTGCCTCAGTACACCTTCCTGACGGAAAGCGACAGCGTGCACGGGGACAATGTGATCCCTTACCATACGGATCCTGCAGAAAGGGCGACGATGAAGAACTTGTTTACACAGGTGAAAAACTCGTATGCATTCCGGATGGACCAAATCCGTAGCGGCATCATCGAAGAAGGAGAAATGATGCCCCTGGCCGATCTGCAATACTACAATGAACAGGATGTGAGAAATCTTTACCCGTTGCGGGGCGCTTATAAGCACGAAGACCTCAAGGAGCGTCCTTACGGCAATGACAACATCACGTTGAAAGGAGGACTGGAATAATGAGAGACATTCTTTATATCAATGCCGGTGCCGGTTCCGGTAAAACTTATTCTTTGACAGAACGCTTTGCTGACCTGATCGCCAGCGGAGAGACGACCCCGTCCCGGGTGGTTCTGACAACTTATACGGAACGTGCCGCGGCCGAGTTCCGGTTGAAGGCGCGCGAGATGCTCATTGCGAAAGGACTGCATTCGCAAGCGGCCGAACTGGATTCTGCCCTGATCGGAACCGTGCATTCCGTAGCGATGCGCTATATTATGCGGTATTGGTATCTACTGGGCCTGGGTGCCGGTGTCAGTCCGATGCCCGAGGAAGATACCAATCTGTACATCTCCTCGACGTTGACCGGGGTGGCTACCGCTGAAGACCTGGATGTTTTCGGTCAATTTGCCGAGAAGGTGAGGCTCCTTCAGCCCGAGAGCTCCAAAATCAACTATGACTATTGGAAGGCCGACGTGAGGACCTTGATTGAGAAGGCCGATACGTTTTTCGTTTCAGACCTGAAGGACAGCGAGGCGGCCAGTCTGGACCTTTTTGAGAAGATGTTCCCGGAGTTGCTGCAAGGAGATCCGGTGCGGAAGCTCCAGCAGGATGTCCTGAAAAGGGTCTTCCGCATTGCACGGGATTGGCGGTCCGAGTACGAAGCCTACAAAAAGGCGCATAACCTGGTCTCCTTCAATGATATGGAACGCCTCTTCATCAAGTTGTTGGGGAATCCGGTCGTGCGGGAAGACATCAAGGATTCGGTGGATTATGTCTTTGTGGATGAGTTCCAAGACTCCAACCCGACGCAGGTCCGAATTTTCGACACGCTGTCGGACATCGTCAGCAAGGGGAGTTTCTGGGTGGGTGATCCCAAACAGGCCATTTACGATTTTCGTGGGTGCGACACCGAGCTGACAACCGCCGTGACCGGAATCGTCAAGTCGAGATCCCAGGCGAAGGTGCTCGGGTATGCGTATGAGATTCTTCCGAATTCCTGGCGTTCGGATCCCGAGTTGGTCGATCTGGTCAACAAGGCCTTCGTCCCGGTTTTCAAAGGTCAACTGACGGAGAAACAAGTCAGACTTGAACCTGTGCGGGAACAAGTGCTGCCCACGGACGTCCCCCATGCATTCCACTGGGAATTTGAAGGATTCGTGAAGGAAGAAGGAGGAAGCCCTTCGTATGCAAAGGAGTATGTCCAGCAAGGAATCGCTTCGACCGTTGCCAAGATTCTTCGCGGGCAGCATAAGATCAAGCAGGTTTATGACAAGGACACGAAGCGTGTTCGCCCTGTCCAGGCTTCAGATATCGCTATTCTTTGCGACAGCAATAAGGACTGCGACAAACTGTCCGCTTGCCTGCGAAATCTCGGGATTCCTGTGACCCGCGAAGTGAAGGCTGATGCAGGGAAACGCGAAGTGGCCATTCTTCTGGCCGTGCTGAACTATTTCGTCGGCGAGACCTCCTTGCTGGATGCGGAATTGTCCTACCTGTTGGCAGATACGGATGTCTGTACGTTGATGGAAGACAAGGAGGGAATCCGGAACAACGCGCTGTTCGAAAGGCTTGATGCGATGAAAGAACGCCTGCGCGGGAAGAGCGTCGCGTATATCGTTTCGAGTGTCATTGCCGAACTGGACCTGGAGAATCTCGTCTTCAAGTGGGGAGATGGCCAGGCAAGCAAGGAGGTATTGGAATCGGTCAAAGGATGTGCCGCCAAGTATGAGGAGCAGTGCTTGTCTGTCAGTCTGGCCGCCACGCTGGGCGGGTTCATCAGTTTCTTGACGCAGAATCCGGTTCCTGTGGACATCAGCATCCAGAAGGGAGGCGTGAATGTGTTGACGTATCACTCGTCCAAGGGCCTTGAGTGGGGGATTGTCATCTTGTACTCGTTAGGTCAGGACGATTTGAATGAGGGCACATTCATGAAACGCGAGTATTATGGCGTGAACGAGTGTCGTCTCAATCCTCCTACGGAGGAAAACTTTTATTCGACGTATCGGCTCCGGTATATCCCGAAAGACCTGAGCGGCAATACCAACCCGCCGAATCCGGTCAAGAATGTCCTGCGGACCTGTCCGGATTATTCGGACAGGATGGAGCATGTCCGTGGGCAATGCGCGAGGCTGCTTTATGTGGGAGCGACCCGGGCGCGGGATTATCTGATTACGGTCGGCGTGAACAAGGGAGGGATGAAATGGCTGGCCAACCTGGGGATCGTGAGTGAAGCGAATGGCAAGTCTCCGGAGGGCAGGTATCATGTCTGGGCTCCGGATGGGCCGATGTCCCTTCTGGAGAGAATCAAGATCGAGGGGGATCCGCTTGAGGACGATGTCAAGCAGTATTCGGTGTTGCGTCCTGCCGAGGCCCCGATGGCTTCTGTGCCGAAGTATTTGACACCGAGCAAGGATTTTGAAGCGATCGTTACGCCTTACACGTATGAATGTGTTTTCCCGAAGGCGGGCGAAACCGCCGAGCGGATCAGCGTGGTTGGGTCCCTGGAGGCGTATGATGTTTTCGGCACCTGCATCCACAACATCTTTGCCGCCTATCAGCCAGACCATCCGGAGATGAACTTGGACATGGCCCAGGAAACCATCCGCCGGTACGGTTTCGAGCAGGTGATTCCGAAGCCCTCCGAAGTGGTCCGGGCGGCGGACAAGTTGTTCGCTTTCCTGAAAAATGCGTATGGAAAGGCCGATACCGTGCACCATGAATTGCCGTTCACGTTCGTTGACGACGGAACGGGACAGGTGGTGGTCGGTGAAATGGACCTGGTCTGGGAAACGGCTGAAGGTTGCGTCCTGGTCGACTTCAAGAACTATCCGGGATTCGAGAACATCCTGGACCCCGCGTCCAAGTTCTATGTGGGCAAGTACGCCTCCCAGATGGCCGATTATCGGAAAGCCTTGTTGAAGGCGAAGAAAACGGTTCTCGATACGATCATCTATTATTCCGTGCTCGGAAGAGCGGTGAGAGTCGTGGATTCCAGTCTACTTTCTTGACCGCTCCCGAGATTCCAAGGCGCTTGGTCCCTAAGGCTCTGCATTCCTGCCAGGAGTGCAGAGCCCGATTTTAGGTGTGAAGAATGCGTGAAATAAGTCGGGGATTCTCAAGTACAATTAGGCGTATGAGTCACATTACCGATACGAAACAGAGGATCATCGATACGATCCAAAGCTTGGGACGTCCGGGGACGGACGAGGTCCTGGCATACTTGAACAGTTCTACCTATTTCAAGCGTGGGTGCTATAGCCATCACAAGGAGAAT
>JAEEGI010011989.1_pt1 | contig 18604 bp, 12 predicted proteins | sample 8958751 | NCBI WGS metagenome assembly JAEEGI01 (sample SAMN16246545, study PRJNA631951) | gut metagenome | biome: gut microbiome; feature: rumen; material: KS-attached | host: Bos | place: Iran: Karaj | collected 2018-10 | reverse complement strand
TATTTATTTTGCGTTCTCCTCGATGTATGCGATGGCGTCACCTACAGTAGCGATCTTCTCAGCCTTGTCGTCGGGAATAGAAATACCAAACTCCTTCTCGAACTCCATGATCAGCTCTACGGTATCCAGTGAATCTGCACCCAGATCATTTGTGAAGCTGGCCTCAGCCTTTACTTCTGCCTCATCAACACCAAGTTTATCAACGATAATTGCCTTTACTTTGCTTTCAATTTCTGACATAATTGTAATACTTTAAAATGTTAATAATGATTTTGCTATCTTGAAATTTTCCAGCATGTTGCTGAAATCGGGTGCAAAGTAACACATTTTCTTTCACTTACGCAAACTTTTTTAAGAAAATCTTACGTTTACTTGCACAAATAGGGGTAAACTGTGCAGGTTTTAGCCCTTTTTGTGTGCGTTACCAACAACAAAAATGCAAAATTAGATGAAAATATGTGGAATTAGTTGGTTATTTGAAAAAGTTTCAGTAGTTTTGCGGAATAAAACAATTAATATGTCGTTTACCAAGCAAGCAAATCAGATTTTCAACCGGGCAATCAGCGACTACCATCTGACAGATGACGTCAACACGCCCATCCATAATCCCTATGCCAAAAACACCATCGAGCACAGCCTTTATCTCAAGTGCTGGATCGATACCGTGCAGTGGCATTACGAGGATATTATCCGCGATCCGCATATTGCCCCTGTGGAGGCTTTGTCGCTGAAACGCAGGATTGACAGCAGTAACCAGGAGCGTACCGACCTGGTAGAAGAGATCGATGCCTACTTCCGTACGCTTTACAGCAACGTAAAGCCACAGCCAGATGCAAGACTCAATACCGAGAGTCCTGCCTGGGCCGTTGACCGCCTGAGCATCCTCGCCCTCAAGATCTATCATATGCAGGAGCAGGTGGATCGCAAGGACGCAGAGCCGGCACATATCCAGAAGTGTCAGGCCAAGCTCGCCGTGCTGAAAGAGCAGCAGGTGGATCTCGCCCTGGCCATCGACCAGTTACTGGAAGATATCCAAGAGGGACGTAAATATATGAAGGTCTATCTTCAGATGAAGATGTATAACGATCCGAGCACCAACCCGATACTCTATAAGAAGTGAGAAAAGAGCACATCTTAGTCATCCGCTTCTCAGCACTCGGTGATGTGGCTATGGCCGTTCCGGTGGTATGGGCACTGGCAAACCAGTACCCGGATATCCGTGTGACGGTTCTGAGTCGCGGTACGGCTAGGCCGCTCTTCGATGATCTGGCTCCCAATGTCAACTTTATGGAAGCCGACGTAAAACACGAGTATCACGGGGTGAGAGGACTGAATGCGCTCTATCGCCGACTGGTGGCAAAGCAGTTTACGAAGGTGGCCGACCTACACAATGTGCTCCGTTCCGACTATCTCCGTATGCGCTTCAACTTGGGCAGATACCGTGTGGAGCATATCAACAAGCACCGTCGTCTGCGCCGGAAACTCACCTCTTATAAAAATAAGGTAAGACAACAACTGCCCTCCTCATTTGAGAATTATGCAGAGGTCTTTGCTCGTCTGGGCTATCCGGTTGATATCAGCCAATTCCACTCCATCTTCCCCCCGGAAGGCGGCAATCTGAATATGCTGCCTGCCATTATCGGACCGAAGAGCAGCTTCCAGAAATGGATCGGTATTGCACCGTTTGCCGCACATAAGGGGAAGATCTATCCTCCCCAACTGATGGAGCAGGTGATTGCACAACTCATCCAGAAACAACCCAATGCCCGCATCTTCCTCTTCGGACAGGGAGAGCTGGAAGAAGAATATTTCAAGCAGTGGTGCGACCAATACCAGCAATGTCTGTACGTAGGCAAACACTGTGAGACCTTATATCAGGAACTGATTATCATGAGCCATCTTGACGTGATGCTCTCGATGGACTCCGCCAATATGCATCTGGCATCGCTGACAGCCATCCCCGTAGTCAGCATCTGGGGAGCCACCCACCCGATGGCAGGATTCCTCGGCTATCACCAGTCACAGGAGAACGCCATCCAAGTGGATCTCGACTGCCGCCCCTGCAGCATCTTCGGCAATAAGCCCTGCAAGCGCGGCGACTATGCCTGTCTGAATAACATTCCGCCCGAGCGGATTGTTGAGAGAATATTTTCTATTATTAATAACTAAACACTTACGATTATGAAGTACATTTGCGAAGTTTGCGGTTACGTCTATGACCCCGCAGAAGGTGATCCCGACAGTGGCATCGAGCCAGGAACAGCTTTTGAGGATATTCCCGATGATTGGGTATGCCCCATCTGTGGCGTGGGCAAAGATCAGTTCAAGCCCGAATAAAGACTACTCAAAACGCAGTTTTTGCGGGATTTAATTCTGGCACTTTTTACATTTAAATGTAGGAAGTGCCAGATTTAATTCTAGCAAATTTTCCCTTTAAGGGTAAAGTGGTCATCATAAAGAAGAGGTGCACCAGGAAAGGCGCACCTCTTACAGAAAAGATAAACGAGAGAATTATTAATTCCGGTAAGCCGGATTCTGATAAGCATTCTTCTCCTCTGGAGTCATCTCCATACCATCAAGCTGACCCTGTGGGATAGGACGGATGTAGTAACCTGCGGGGATATCACGCTTAACGGTCTGCAGATCCTTATCGGTATAACCGCTACCAGCGATACGATAGGTGCTTGCGCGCTCTGCCCACTTCTGGGTACGAACGAGGTCGAACCAACGGTATCCCTCACCCCAGAACTCACGGCTACGCTCGTCGAGGATAAAGTCAATCGTAATCGTTGCAGGTGTAGCAGCTACCATCTCAGCGCTCTTGTCAACAGATACAGCCTTGTTGTCGTTCTGGCTGAAAGTCTGCTTACCGGCACGGGCACGGAGCACATTCACGTACTTCTTAGCATCTTCGTTCTTACCGAGCTTCACAGCAGCCTCAGCAGCAAGCAGGTAGAGCTCAGAGAATTTGGCTACGTTCCAAGGACGGGGGCTACCACCGTTCACCTTTGAACCAAGACCGCCATCATTATCGGTACGATAGATACCGAGCTTCCAGTTGATGGGGTACTTCTTACGGCTGATGTGGTTGACTGCCACTACGAAGTCAGGACGACCAGCCATCTCACCGAAGCCAAGCTTACCATCAGCTCCAGTGTAGTTGATCTTGCTGTCCTCGCTCTCTGGAACCCAGCTGAAATAAACATCGTTAGGATATACCTTCTCGCCGTTTGCTCCAATTACATAAGGCTCAGTGCTACCTGACTTCTGCCAGTTGGTATGATAACGCAAAGTGAAGGTTGCATCGTAACGAGAGTCGATAGCCTTAACAGCATCTTCCCATACACCACCTGCCATGAAGTTGTCGGCGATAGGAGCCATACGGGTCCAAGGACGGCCGAGGGCCTGAACTGCCTCACGCTGTATGGGGTTGATCACAGCACCGGAAGCAGCCTTAGCTGTCATCTCAGTGTAGTTCCAGGTCTCCATCCAGTAAGCGAAGTTTTCAGGAGAGCCACCGCTACCCCAACCGTAGCCAGAACCACCGTTACCATACTTCTCGTCCTCATCATGATCAGCATAGAGCATGATTTCAGAGTTACGGTCATTCTGAGCAAGGTTCACATCGTAGAAAGTGGGCTGCAATGCATAAGGACCAGGATTGTCGATAGCTGCCTTGGCAGTATCGTAAGCCTTCTGGAAGTAGCTCTGAGCCTGACCGGCATCGCGAGTTGTCTCAGGATAGGTGGGGATATTGTTAGGATTCTCCAGCCACCAAGCATAAGTCAGATAAGCCTTTGAGAGATACAGGCGGGCCAGGTTCTTGGTAGCAGTACCTGTCAGTCGGGGATTCTCAGGCAGATTGGCCACAGCCTTCTCCAGGTCGGGGAAGATACACTTGGTATAAACCTCAGGCACTGTGTTACGGACAGATGTACGAATAGGAGAAGTATTGAACTTCAGCTCACCAGCACCTAAGTCCAGGGCCACGCCACCGTAGGTCTGAACCAGAATAAAGTAGTCGAAGGCACGGAAGAAATAAGCCTCAGCCAACAGGGCAGCATCCATACCAGAAGCCTCACCGTTCTCAATCACACCACTACAGGTGTTGATGTTAGAGAACAAGGTACCCCAGGCACCACCAGCCACTGTGCTGGTAGGAGTTACAGAACCAACGCCAGAAAGGTCGGCATCCTTGAAGTTACCATCGGCAGACTGTCCATAGGTATATTCGTCTGTACCAGTCTCCAAAGTGTTCAGGTAGTAACCATTGCCATAGAAATAGCGCAGGTGAGCGTAGAGCGATGTCAGACCGCCCTCAATACCCGCCTTCGTATTGAAGTATGTCGGGTCGAACTGGCTGCGTGGCTGCTCGTCGAGCACGCTATTGCAGGATGTCATGGTTGTAGAAAGACCACAGCACACAAGCCCCGCAGCAAGGATATATTTAATACTCTTAGTTTTCATAATTCTTATTGCTTAATTCTTATTGCTTAATTAGAATGTTACATTGAGACCGAAGATAAAGCTACGGGTAGAAGGTGTATTGTAACCGATGATAGGCATTCTGTGGCTACCAAAGCTATATCCTACAGCCGTATTCTCATTTGACCATGAGTTGGTCTCAGGATCAAGTCCACTCTCATTAGTATATGGAGAGAAGAGCACGAACGGGTTCTGGATGCTTGCATAGAGGCGCAGACGGTCGATACCTACACTCTTAATAGCTTTCAAGTTCTCAAAGTTGTAACCGAGGGTAATGGTACGGAACTTCAGATAACCTGCGTTGAAGTAACCGAGGGTTGAACCATACTTGGGGTTATCACCACTCTGGATACCACCGGGAGCAGGATACTTAGCACCAGTGTTCTCTGTAGTCCAGTAGTCAACATCGATATTATTACGACGACCAGTCAACATATTCAGATAACCGTTTGAAGAGTGGATAGCAGAAATCAGCTTACCACCGATCTGGAAGGCACCGATCACGGTCAGGTCGAGGTTCTTGTAAGCAACGGTTGTATTGAAACCACCAATCAGGTCGGGCTCCATGCTCATAATCTGACGATCGCTGGAATTGATCTCACGGGTTGGCATACCGTTAGCATCATAGTCACCAGTATATTTCACCTTGATCATACCCAAGTTGCCACCGGGCTCCAGGATATCGAGGTTAGTCTTGCCGTCAGCACCAGTCTTAATATCGCTCTGGTTCCACAGACCTTCATACTCAAAGTCATAGATGACGTCGATAGGATAGCCGACGAACCAAAGGTTACCCTCATCACGATCAGCTCCTGATGCCAGCTCTGTCAGCTTGTTGCGGTTCTGATAGAGGTTGATGCCAGCAGACCAGTTCCAACCATTCTTGTTGTCGATGATAATACCGTTCAGAGAGAACTCCCAACCCTTGTTCTGGGTCTTACCGATGTTACCAGTATAGCTGCTTACACCAGCAGTATCAGGCAGTTTCACATTCAACAGGATGTCATTGGTCTTCTGGATATAGTACTCAAATGATCCAGAAAGGCGACCATTGAACAGTGAGAAGTCAAGACCGAAGTTCCAAGTCTTAGAATACTCCCAACCCAGTGCATCATTAGGCAATGAGTTTACGTAGTAACCTGCCTTGTAGGTCGAGCCGAAGTTATAGTTGCGGATACCCAGTCCACCGAGAGTAGAATACGGGTTGATAGCCTGGTTAGAGGTCTCACCATAACCTACACGAAGCTTCAGGTTGTCGAGCCAGGTAGCCTTCTCCATGAACTCCTCACGGGCGATGTTCCAACCAGCACTGACAGCGGGATAAGTATGCCACTTATGGCCTGGAGCCAGACGTGAAGAACCATCAGAACGAACAGCTACAGAGACCATGTACTTATTATCATAAGAGTACATCGCACGAGCCATCCAAGACGTAAGACCACTCTGCCAATAGTTGTAGTTGTTCAGGTTGATATTAGAACCTGTAGCCTTGTCAAGTGCATAGTACTGGAAGTAATCAGCAGGAATACCATCAGCAGATGCACCTGATGACTCATATCTGGTCTGCTCGGCAGAATACATAGCCACAACGTTCACATTATGCTTCTCAGCAAAGACGCGATCATAACTCAAGATGTTCTCAACAGCCCAGTTACGCTGCTGGCTCTCACGAATCCAACCACCATTGATTGCCTGTGAATCCTTATTATTAACACCAGTACCAGTGAAGCCACCAGCCTTATTAGAGGTGAAGTTCAGACCGATGTTGATACGGTAGCTCAGACCCTCAACCCATGGGCATTTGACTTCAGCAAACAGCGTATTGTAAGAACCGAAGCCCTTATTATCAGAAAGCCATATTTCCTTGTCGCGCTCTACAACATCCTTTGTTATAACAACCTGATCATCTGCAGGCAGAGCGTTATAACGTTTCAGATTACCATCCTTGTCATAAGGACTTGAAATAGGAGTAGAACCTAATACAGCATACATATTGTTAACACCCTCAGTCTTGCGGAAACTATTGTTGGTGGACAAGCCGAAACGGAACCACTCACCAACCTTCTGGTCGAAGTTACCACGAACAGTGATACGGTTGAACTGCTCAGTGGGAACAACAGACTCATCGTGATAGTAACCGGCACCGAAGCTGTAGCTACCACCATTGGTACCACCAGCTACGCTGACATCATGGTTATAACCGATACCTGTCTGATAGTACAGATCCTGCCAATCGGTATTGATATCAGCGCTCTCGTCCAGAGAGTTCTGATACTTACCTGCAACCTGACGCATCTTAGAGAATGTGGGACCATCCATCATCGGATACTTCTTGAACGGGGTCTTGATGCTGAGATAACCATTATAGGTTACCTTGGCAGGTGTGCCCTGGGCACCCTTTACGGTAGTGATGATAATCACACCGTTGGCACCACGAGAACCGTAGATAGCGGTTGCAGAGGCATCCTTCAGGATATCCATTGACTTGATGTCAGCGGGGTTGATATCAGAAAGAGCGCCCATGAAGGGGATACCATCGAGCACGATCAGCGGGTCGTTAGAAGCACTCAGTGAGCGCTGACCACGAATACGGATCTGCATCTCGGCACCAGGCTTAGAAGAGGTCTGTGTCATGAGCACACCGGCTACACGACCCTGCAGAGCCTCAGCTGCGTTAGAGGCAGCCACCTGATTCAGTTTCTCACCACCGATATTTGCCACAGAACCCGTCACAGCCTCACGGCGCTGGGTACCATAACCGATGACCACGACTTCGTTTACCACGTGACCATCTTCCTTCATCTTCACTTGTACATTGTCACCGGCTTTGATTTCCATTGACTCATAGCCGACATAAGAGACGACGAGCGTTGCGCCCGGCTGAACATTCAAAGAGAAGTTACCGTCGAAGTCAGTTACTGTACCGTTGTTGGTACCCTTCTCCATGACCGTAGCACCGATCAGAGGACCCTGAGAGTCTTCTACATGACCAGATGCCTGTCTCGTTTGCTGAACAGCAGCGACCTTCTCAGAAGCTGCCGACACCTGCTGTGCACAGATCATGCCCAGGAAGCACAATCCGACACACATGGTGGTTTTCATTGCTTTGAAACTCATACGTTTTGGTTTTGTAAGTTAATAATAAAAATAAATTTAGAAAATTTTGCCGCAAAGTTAGTATGAATTCCAATACAAGGCTTCTATATATGTTTCAGTTCGTTTAATTTATGTTTCAGCCTGTGAATTTTGCTCAATATATTCGGTCGGAGAGACACCAAACTGCTTCCTAAACACGGTAGAGAAGTGCGCCAGATTGCTAAAACCGACGGTATAGGCGACTTGCGTGACATTGATTTTCTGCTCCTTCAGCAGTCTCACAGCCTGCTCCAAACGGATGTTTCGGATGAACTCACTGATGGGCAGACCTGTCATTTCCTTCATCTTTCTGTGGAGTTGCGCACGACTGATGCCCACCTCCTTGGTCAGCATCTCCACATTGAAGTCACTATCCGACAGATGTTCATTGATGGCCTTCATGATACGTTCCATCAGGATCTCATCATTACCTTTCACATTTGTCTCAACCACCTTGTCCTTCTGTTGCTGGGTACCGGAATACTTGCCCTTCAAGCGGAGGTTCTTGCTGATGAGGTTGTTGATGACCACATGTAGCTCATCCATGTCGAACGGCTTGGCAAGGAAGGCATCGGCGCCCCGCTCCAGGCCTTCGAGACGGTTGGCCACATCGCTCTTCGATGTCAGCATCACGACGGGGATATGACTGATGTTCATATTTGTCTTGATCATCCGCAGCATGGTGAAGCCATCCATCTCCGGCATCATCACATCGCTGACCACCAGGTCAAACTGGCGATCGGTCTCTGTGGAGAGCAACTGTCGTAAGGCCTCACGGCCATTGGTGACTGTCGTGATACGATAGAAACTACCCAACTCCTGCGCAATATAGTCGCCGATTTCCACATCGTCATCCACCACCAGCACCTTGTAACTCGACTGTGCTTTCTGCCTTTGTCCCTGTTCCTTTTCCTCCGGTATCAGGATCTCTTCGGCAGAGAGATGGGCCTTGCCCAATGGCAGGTGTACCGTGAAGATACTTCCTTGTACATCGTCACGGTTGGCCGCCTCGATGGTGCCATGGTGCATCTCAACCATCATCTTACAGAGGTTCAGACCAATACCCGTTCCCTCTATATGCATTGAACGGGAACTGGTGCCCTGATAGAAGCGATCGAAGAGCCTGTTGGCATCACCTTTGATACCCATACCCGTATCTACAACCTGCAAAACAGCCGTATTCCTCTCTCCTTCAGCCACGCGCACTTCAATGGCACCACCGTCGTAGGTGTATTTAAAGGCGTTCGACAACAGGTTATCGACCACCTTATCGAGTGCACTGCGATCGAGCCACACATTCAACTTGTCAACAGTCGGCCTGTAGTGGAAGTCAATATTCCGCTCCTTGGCCGTATAGTCATACGACTTCAGGATATTACCCACATATTGCACCATATCCGTCTCCTGACACTGCAACTTCATCTGCTGCTTGTCAATCTTACGGATGTCCAGGATCTGATTCACCAGATTCTGAATGCGCTGGGCATTATGCTCGATGGTCTTCAGTTCATTCTTTGTCTCCTGGTCAAAGTCGCGGCGTAACAATTTGTGCAACGGACTCATAATCAGGGTAAGCGGTGAACGGATATCATGCGTGGCATTGATCAGAAACTTCATCTTTTCCTCATCAAGTTGCTGTCGGGTCTGACGACGCCAACTGAGTCCAAGATAACTTAAGAAGCCCATGGCTCCTATTATATATATAAGGTACGCCCACGCGGAACGATACCACGGCGCCCTGATCACCAGGTAATAGACTTGGGAATCGGTATAGACGCCATTCTCAAGAGCCCTGACTTCAAGCGTATAGGAACCGGGCTGGATATGACTGAACGAGATGACGTTACTGCCAACAGCCGTCTGGGACCACTCTTTCGTGCCATTCATCCTATATTCGAAGATCACGTTCTCCGCGTTCGAATAGTCAAAGAGCGAGAACTCCATCGAGAACGTGTTGTCGATATACGAGAGTGAGAAATGGTGGTTGTCAGCCAACGGCCTCTTCATCACGGGGTCGCCATCCGATAATGTACCGCTATTTACTGGGTTATCACCGATCAGCAGGCTCGTCAGATGTACCTTTGCCTGAGAAGAATGGCTCTCGCGCAAAGCTGCAGGATGGAAGGACGTGATACCATCGCTGATACCGAAATAGATATCACCTGTGGACCGTTGCATCGAAAGACCACGCACATACTCACGGGTGGTCAGACCATTTCCGTTCACATGAGTGACCCATTGCTTGTTGTCGCGCTGATACTGCCAGATACCCAAGGTCGTACTGCACCACAGGTCACCGAACTGATCTTGCTCGATACCGCTGATCACCTTACCAACCAAGGCCTCTGCCCCAGGATAAGGCTCTGCCGTCGCCTTTTGCCTATTATAGAGGTATAGACCCATGTCGGTTCCTATGATGATACGATGGTCAATATCCTCATACAGCGAGGTGATGGTCTTACCTTCGAGTTGTACCTCCCAGCCCTGAGACTTAAAAGTGTCTTTCACCGGATCATAACAACTCAGGTTCGACGAGGTACCGATCCACAGCAGGCCTCGTCTGTCGGTCATCATAACCATGATCCAGTTGTTATGAAGGCGTCCGCGTTTCGGATCGTTATTTGACATGGAGAAGTTCTTGAACGCCTTGGTTTTCGTATCATAGGAGCAGAATCCCTTGGAGTAAGTTGAGAAGAACAGTTTCCCGTAACCATCGTCAGCCATGGTGTTGATATAGTCGCTTTCGAAATGGACCACCTTCGTATAGGCACCTGTCGTAGGTTGATAACTGTACAGTCCGTCACCAGAACCAATCCAGTAACTGCCGCCACTGTCACGATAGATGGAATAGGTCTTTGGCGGTGTAGCAGGATGAGCAACCACATTTCCTTTCGCATCAAAGCCATAGACACCATTGTTCTGGACAGCCAACCAGGTCATGCCATCATCACCCTGGCAGAACGAGGTCACCGAACCACCGATCTTCACATTCTGGGCGGAGAGGCTCCAAGTAGAGAACTGAGGCTCATGCTGTGGCAAAAGCAACAAACCACGCTTCAGACAGCCCACCCAAAGGTTGTCCTGATCATCCTCGAACAAGGCCCAGACGTTGCTGGTGTTCAGGTCGAATGTAGAACTGGGATATTCGTAACGGCGCAGTTTATGCGACCCCTGTGGTACCCAACAAAGACCCTTGCCCAACGTTCCGATAAACAGATTCCCTTTCCTGTCGCAGAGTACCGAGCGCAACTGCACATCTTCATTACCAAGTACACTCAGATCGATGAAATCAGACAGAAGTTGTCCACCACGATAATACAACAACCCACGCTGACATACCATCAACACACCGCCTTGGTAGTTGACGAATGCTGTCACCGGTCCGTAGGGTGAACTAAAATAACGGATGCTCTTATCTGGTCTTCTGCACGTAAAATCCGCCCCTGAACCTCCTTTCCAGAAGTTTCCTTCATCGTCTATCAGGATATGATTGAAGTAATCAAGGTCGCCATGGGTGTAGTTTTCCACCTGTTCTGCTTTCCGGGTTACGGTATTCACCCTGAAAAGTCCATAGCCAGCTGTACCAACCAACAGATGTCCATCATCCTCCTGTACGATATCATTGATACGAGGTGAGGCTTTACTCGGGAGGACGATCCGCTCGAACTGTTCCGTATCGCTGTTATAATGTGCCAGACCAGTTCCCGTTCCTACCCACAGACTTCCCCGCTTATCTACAAATAAGTAGGTGATATTATTACTCAGAACCGTCGTGGCATTGTTCGCATCATGCAGAAAGTTCGTGAAACGATAACCGTCGTATCTGTTCAGTCCATACTCCGTTCCAATCCAGATATAACCTGCCTGATCCTGACATATACACGTGATCAGGTTACTGGAGAGTCTTTCAGAAGTATAGAAGTGCCTGGTCTGTCCTGTCATCATGAGACAGAACGACAAACTATATAATAAAAAAAACAGTTTCCTCATAGAGCAGTTGGTTATTGTGTTGCAAAGATACAGAAAATATATGAAACAACGGCACGATTTAACGAGAAATGTTTCAAAAATGTCTCATTCCACGTCTCAAAGGTAGAAAATACTCTCTGGTCCCATATTAAAAAGGAGATCGAGGACAGAGAGATTCTCCAGAAAACCGTGTTTCGTCTGATATACCTGGTAATAGGTTTTGGCCTTAAAGTCATCATCCTGTGCAGGATGTTTCGGGTTGATGGCAGTCCGAAAATCGCTAACGGCGATGGCTTGTGGATCTGTGATATAGGCGGTAGAAAATGATACAGAAGGTGTTATATCAATCAATTCGCACATCTTCTGACGGATCGCCTCGTTGAAATCAAGCAGAAAAGTCCAACGTTTCTCAAAGAAAGGGCGGATATCATCCTGATAATACTCAAAGAACGGCGATTCCCCATAGGCGGACTGCAGTGCATTCCAATGCAGATGACGCCAGTTGCCATGATCACTGATACGGAGGTCCTTGATACATTCTGCAGACTTCTCCACAGGAACCGTCAAAGCCTGGACACCATTGGTGGTGGCTATGAGACAACGGTTACGATAGGTCTGCTTCTGAAAACTCTCCCATTGTTCTATGATCACATGTTCAGCCCGATGCAGTTTCTGATACCACTGCACCGGGCCGAAATAGGTTGTACTCAACAGAACCTTATTTGATGTCATCCACAATACGCCCTAAACGATTCCATCGGATGCCTGCAAAGCCCCGACGGTCAGGATTACTGGACCACCAGATGAAGATCGGCTTACCCACGATATGATCCTCAGGCACAAAGCCCCAGTAGCGTGAGTCGGCAGAATTATGACGGTTGTCACCCATCATCCAGTAGTAGTCCATCTTGAAGGTATAGTCACGCGCTTCCTTACCGTTGATGTAGATATGCCCATCCTCAATCGTCAGCGTATTACCCTCATAGACGCGGATCGGTCGCTCATAGATAGCGATATTATCCAATGTCAGACGGATCTTCTCACCTTTCTTCGGAATCCACACAGGCCCATAGTTATCGCGGGTCCAGCCCTTATTACCGTTCAGGGGATAGATCTCCAGGTCGTTGGCTTCCGTATTCAGTTTGATACTCTCCACGATGTCCTTTCTGGCCTGCAAGGTAGTCAGCGCATATTTCGTAAGCGGCATATAACCCGTTGTGTTCAAGCTGGTCAGATCTTCCATCGAGATACCCAACTGATCCATCAGATCCTCGGGGATAGCCTGCTTCAGTTTCACATAATAGGTGTATTGCACATTCTCAGGCTCCTTATTCTTCTTGCCGTCGAGATAGACGATACGGTTGCGGATCTCCAGTGTCTGACCAGGCAGACCCACACAACGCTTCACATAGTTCTCCCTACGGTCTGCAGGACGCGTGATGATCTCACCGTACTCGGCCTGGTTCCGCCACAGTTCGTTACGACCTGCCTCGTAGATGGTCTCGAAATACTTGATACGTTCTTCTGCAGACAGCGTACGGGGATCTGGACGGTTCGGATACAACTGATAGCCGATACCATAACACATCTGGTAATAGTCGTAGGCCTGATACTGCGGGGCAGAACAGAGCGTATCACCTGCAGGGAAGTTGAACACGACAATATCGTTGAGTTCCACCTTACCCAATCCCTTTACACGACGATAATCCCAATGGGGCCAGTCAATATAACTCTTACACTCCACCACGGGCAGCGTGTGCTGGGTCAACGGCATCGTCAACGGGGTCTGTGGGATACGGGGACCGTAACTCACCTTCGACACAAAAAGGTAGTCACCCGTCAGCAACGACTTCTCCAGAGAACTGGATGGAATCACGTAGTTCTGGAAGAAGAACTGGTTGATGAAATAGACGGCTACGAGGGCGAAAACGAGCGCATCGATCCAAGACATCACGAACTTCACGGGTCGCTCTGACTCCTTCCACCACTGCCATTTGATCTTCTTAGTGATATAGACGTCAAAGATAAACGGTATGACGAGCAGTCCCCACCACGACTCTACCCAATAGAGGAAGAGCAGATAAAGCACCAGCACGCCAATAAACTTCGCCCACTGCACCTTAGGATTGAATTCTTTCTTTTTCTCCATGATCGTTAAACTGTTCATTCACGGGTTTGACGCAACGGCCATTCTGAAAGTTGCGCCTTTAACCTATGTTTCAAAATTTAAACATATCTGATATGGTCAGCAGACCCTGATGCTCCTTGGTGTACTCGGCAGCCAGCACAGCACCCAGGGCAAAGCCTTTACGACTATGAGCATCGTGGGTGATGGTTATCAGGTCAGCATCAGAATCATAGCGGATGGTATGGATGCCAGGTACCTCACCACGGCGGATATGATCCACACGCAGATACTTCTTGTCTGTGGTATCCTCCTTCCAAGCCTCCTTGCGGTCGATATTCTCCACAATCTCCTCAGCCAGCGTGATAGCCGTACCACTGGGGTGGTCGAGTTTATGCACATGATGCGTCTCCTCCATCTCCACGTCATACTGAGGGAACTGGTTCATGATCTTTGCCAGATAACGGTTCACGGCAGAGAAGATGGCCACACCGATCGAGAAGTTCGAAGCCCAGAAGAGCGTCTTACCATCGGCACAGGCCTGACGAACCTCGTCGCCATGTTCCTTCATCCAGCCAGTAGAGCCACTCACCACCTTGACGCCTTTCGCCCAGGCCTTCAGGTAGTTACCATAAGCCGCCTGAGGCGCAGTGAACTCAATTGCCACATCAGCCGACGCAAATGCCGGACTGTCAAAATCCTGTTGATTGTCAATATCGATGATACTCACAATCTCATGACCACGGTCGCGGGCAATCTGCTCTATCATCTTACCCATTTTTCCGTAACCGATTAATGCTATCTTCATATCTTAATTCGAATGGTTTAATTTCTTATAGTACTTGAGAGGAGTTTTTAACTTAACGTCTGGATGCAGAATCTGGATAAAGTCACCCAACAACCAGTCCGGATGGAATGGCGACTCCTCATAGAAACGGGAAGTTTGCACATTACAGCCATAGACCTCCTCGGTCTGGTAAGCACGGAACTGCTTATAACCTTCTTTCTCTTCACCGAACGCTTCGAGGCTAATGGGCTTGGTGCCCTCATAACGGAACATCCACACTTCTGTGTCGAAGGCTTCTTCAAGCACCGTCTCGAACGACAGGGGAAGCGAACCGCTATGCTCATCGTCTTCCCACGGATAACGCCCTCCGGCATCCTTGATCATCTGGCCGATGGTGCTATGCCCACCTGGTACATACCAGACGGAGCCTACCTGCTTGTCCATCATCACCGAACGACCCTTACCAGCATCCTTGGCCTGTTCTTTCAGGTCGTTATAGTTCTTATCCACCTCCGCAAAGAGTTTATCGGCCTTCTTCTGCTTGCCGAAAAGCAGACCATAGAAGCGCATCCACTCGGCACGGGCCAACGGCGACACCTCCATATACTCTGCACACTCCACAAGGGGAATGTCGAGATCCTCTAACTTACCATAGCCACCGCTGTTCTCGAAAGGCGACAACAGGATGGCATCAGGATGCAGATCAATGATTTTCTCTATCACAGGACTCATCCCATCGCCACAGTCGCTGATACGTTTCCTTCTTATCTGACTTTGGATCCAGGGGATTTTGATATATTTCAGATCAGCCACACCCGCAATCTTATCCTTACAGCCCAGATCCATCAGCAAAGAACAATGGACGGTAGTAAAGACCACAGCCTTCTTCAAAGGCGTACGAATCACCGTACCCTTCGGCAGATGGACGGGCAACTCCTGGTTACGGGGCACCAGGACATACGTGTGGAGTGCCTTGCCATCCTCCCAGGGATTGCCAATCGTCGCCACCGTATAACCATCGTACTTAACGATGGAGATCAGTGACGCGTATTTGAAATCCACTTTGTCACCGCCTCCCTGCTGGGCGGACGGACCACCGCAGGAAAGCAGCGACAAAGCGAGGATGAGTCCACAGAGAATTCTCATTAATAGATAATCTTTTGGGTACCGTAAGAGAACTCGATCATATGAGGCTCAACACCCGTCTGGAAAGACTCTACAAACTGACCGGGATTTGAATTAATACCATATCCCTGATATACATTCACGAAGCCAGGTATTGCATAGGAGGGGTAACCTGTATCGGGATCCTTCTGACGGGAAGCAATAAAGATATTACCCGTCATCGGATCAACTGCAATAGCTGCAGGAGAAACAATCGGATGGCTCGAATCACCAAACAGATTCAGTGTTGTCGGATAGCTAGAACGGATATCATAGACACTATAGCTTGGACCTGCGGTACTGCCAAAAGGATCATTGAAGGTATAGATCAAATAGCCGGCAGCTGCCATACCTGTAGCATTGGGAATCACCAGCGATACAGTATTGTTGCTAATCTTATACACGCCAGCATCATGCTGAGTATAATCACCAGTATCATAGTGACCATAGTCGAGCACATAGAGCACATCGCCTGCCACAGCTATCTCCTGCGGATTCTTCACCTTGTCATACTCGCTATTGGTGATGCTGCCACTCGTCATATCTATTTTGGAAATAGAGCCCTTACCCATGCTCCAATCGCTGTTAGCCACATAGAGTGACACGGCATTCTTATCGTCAATACCGAAAGTTAAGCCCTCCGGGTGAGAGCCAACCTGATACTTCTTCTGCAGAGCGAAGCTCGTGGTGTCGATAGCTGCCACACAGCCTTTGTCACCAGTACCGTATGTGGTGAAATACACCTTACCATCGAAAGCTTCTACACGGCGGGGACCCTTACCGTCTTCTTCACCCAACAGATCTATGGTGCTGACCTTCTTCAGCTCCTGTGAGTTTCTGGCATCCAAGACAAAGATGGTGTTCTCGTCATAACCTACAATATACACCTTCTGACCATACACCAGTACATCGTTAGCGGTACCGCCAAGACTCTCACCATTAACCATTTGATAGACATTCTGCTGGGCTGAAGGTGTCGTGGTAGCATAATTGATATAAGTAAGGCTACCATCGATGCTATTAGTTGCACTACCATTGTTGATGATAAACACCCCTTTGGTCACAACGACCTCAGTAGGAATGTCACTACTCTTCGAATCGTCTCCAAGACAACCTGTGAGGAGGGTAGAACCCATCACCATCACAGCAAAACTTAACAGATATTTTTTCATTTTCTCGTTATTGTATTTTTAAAGTTGATATTTCAGTGATACTTGCCAACTGCGCCCGGGCATCGGGTAGAGGCGTACGATCTCATACTGCTGGTCAAAGAGGTTCTTCAGGTCGAAACGGGCTTCCAACGACTGACCGTTCCAGCAGAACGTATGCCAGGCCGTCAAACCTGTGTCCCAATAGCCGTCGATCTCCGTTCCCTCGTAATGCTGGTTGTTGGCCCAACGACTACTCACACCAGAACCATGCAGGGAGAGACTCACCCAGGGGTTCTCCCATCCGATGGCTACACTGCCCGTATGCTTCGGCATGTAGGCTATCTGATAACCGTAGAAGGGCGAATCAGGATTCGTGTGGTTCTCTGCCAACTGATAATTGTAGTTGCCCGACACCTGCAGACTGTTCTGCTGATTGAGCCGACAGGTCAAGTTGGCTGTCAGTTCCCCGCCAAACACATCCACCTTTCCCACGTTGATACAGGTCCAGATAAACATATTATAAGGTACGGCCACGATCATATCTTTCACGTGGTTGTAATAGCCGTCGAGCGTCATCTGGAAATCACAGTCTTCCGATGCCGTGTTATAGGTCATACCTATATTATATTGGTCTGTGCTCTCTGGCAACAGATCGGTACTGCCCAAGTGATAGTAATAACTCTCATTGAAGGTGGGCGAGCGGAAAATGTTCTTATACGAGGCCCTTAGGAAGAGATCCTGATCCGCAACCAGCCTGTAAGACAGCGAGACGGATGGCGACAGGCGCCGCATGTTTCTGGCACTCTCACCCTGTTGGGCATCATTCAGATAGAGCGAATAGAGTAGACGGGCTAAGGCCGTCAGCCTACCAGTGCGGTATTTCGCCGTAGCCGACTGAAGGATCGTGTGGCGATAAGGCTTGTTGTTGATGGTCCGCTCTGCCGAACTGGTGAGATTGTTATACCCATAGTCCAACGAATAGTCGAAGTTCCACAGATCCGATGGTGTATAGAGCACGGCTGCTGAGGTATAGGCCTCACGCTGCCAGTAGCTGGCATCATTCTGGTTTTTCGCCGTTGACGGATCCTTATAGATCGAAGCGTTCCAGTTGAACTTCGCATTCCACTTCAACGACCAGTCCGAACGGTTGTGCGTGAGATACTGCAGCTGACCGAAGGCATTGCGGTCGCGAAGGGTCTCCTTGCTCACATTCGTATAGTAATGTACCTGTCCTGGCAACTGACGATCGTTGTCGTAGTAATACACCTTACCGCTGAGACGGTTGAAAGCATCAGGCGTCCACACGAAGTTCAGCTCTCCATGCCCTGTTTTCATCCTGCTGTTCTTGCGATAGTCCTTCACCACATGCGTCACATTCTTCACCTCGTAAGGGTAGTCGTTCTCTGCATAGGTGTATTCGCCCACCACTGAGAGGGCAAAGGTCTCGCTCAGATTCTGCTCATAGCGCAGGAACGGACTCACATAACCGAAGGAGCCAGCCTTCACCTGAGCCGTCAAGTGCGGATGCTTGTCGCCTGTCAGCATACCGATCGTCTGGATATTCAGCACGGCAGAAGCAGAAGCATTGCGGGCAGGGATAAAGATGTCGTCATTATCGCCCACCACCAATGAGAGATACTCTACATTATCGAGTGAATAGCGTGAGAGGTCGATCTCCCCACTCTGACAGTCGCTTAGCATGATTCCGTCATAACTCACACCCGTATGCTTGGCATTGAAGCCACGAACAGACACCGTCTTCAGACCCCCTGCCCCACCATAGTCGCG
>JAEEGI010011986.1_pt1 | contig 18609 bp, 15 predicted proteins | sample 8958751 | NCBI WGS metagenome assembly JAEEGI01 (sample SAMN16246545, study PRJNA631951) | gut metagenome | biome: gut microbiome; feature: rumen; material: KS-attached | host: Bos | place: Iran: Karaj | collected 2018-10 | reverse complement strand
CAAATGTCGGTTCCATCAGGTTCATCATAGGCTGGAACAACAATCCGATTGAGCCCGAGCTTTCTTTCACCGTAAAAGATACCGGAATAGGTATAAAGAAAGAAAATCTCGATTCGATATTTGAAGCCTTCAACAGGGTGGATACAAGAAGAAACCGTAACATCCAGGGCACAGGACTCGGTCTTGCCATCAGCAAGCATCTTGCGGAGCTTATGGGTGGAAATATCGTGGCCGAAAGTCTTTACGGTGTGGGAAGTACATTTACCGCCACGGTAAAACAGGGAATGAAAGAATACTCTCCCATCGGTGAAGAGATCGCCAAAGCTTTGGAAGATAACCGTTACATCATGCGCATAAGCGAACGCGAAGTCGAAGTCAAAAAGCGCCCTTGGGCAAAGATATTGCTGGTTGACGACAACAGAGTTAACTTAGCCGTTGCAAAGGGACTTCTTAAGCCTTATGAGATGCAGGTAGACGCCGTTTTAAGCGGTGCGGATGCACTCGAAAAAGTTAAAGAAAAAGATTACGATATAGTATTTATGGATCATATGATGCCCGATATGGACGGAATTGACACGACACGTGCCATAAGAGCACTTGGCGGCAAGTACGAAAACCTTACGATCATCGCACTCACCGCCAATGCAATTGATGCCGCACGCGAACTCTTTGCCTGCGAGGGACTTCAGGACTTTATCGCAAAGCCCATTGATAAGCGTCAGTTAAACGCCATTCTTGATAAATGGCTTACCTCTCCGGAAGTTTATAACCAAGTTCCTTAAGGAGGTTTATCGTATTTGTCATCTCCGGCATAACATCAACGCGTCCCCAGAAATAATATCTTGGGGAATACGGTGAAACGCTATATGCAAGCATGCTGTTGGGGTTGTAAACATACTCGCTGTCTTCTTCTTCAATATAATCCGCAAAATCACAGTTTGCCAAAGCTTCCTCGTTGTACTCTCCCATTGAGAAAATATCTATCGGGGGAGTTTTTTTCTCACGTATATCTTTTAGCAGGGCATTTCTGAATCGGTCGACATTTTCTTTTTGCACACCGTCCGCATAATAATTTCCTGTTTCGCCACCGCAGTTTATGTTGATGGAAATGTAATCATTCTTGAGCATACTGCTGTTAAGATGATATATCTTTTCTACGATCGGCTCGGTATTTACAAACTCATCAAGCAGACTTTCCAAAGAATCTCTGTCGGTCAGATTTTGTTTGTATAAGGTCATATCATAATTTCTGGAAATCTTTTTGCCATTCTTTAAAGTGTACTCAAATCCCATATTGAAATACCAGTCATTTTCCTGGAACGCTCTATAGCAATCGCCATGCTCGGCTATCTTCTTTTGAGTCGCGATAACATATTCCATCAGTTCTTCATCGCCCTCTCCAAGTACAAATTCGCCTGATGAAGTACCGACGATAATGGTATTCACATCTTCAACGTCCGGAACGGAAGTAACTTTATGTGTGGGATCGGAGGCAAGAACGATTGTCAGAGCTATCATGAATATCGTTAAGAACACCGCTCCGGGTGCCGTCTTTTTATTAAAGACTCTTATAGTCCTTCCGATGATCATCCTTCCGACAAAATAAGCTATGAGTGTTGTGAAGATGATAAAGAATACCATCTTTGCGGGACTGTATGTCGTTAGGTTCGAAAAATTAAGTATCGTGTTAAGGATGAGAGCTCCCGAAATAGCCGCTACGACAGCATAACTGTATAAAAGAACGGGACGGATTCCTTTGAAAGCCACGACTTCCGTTGCCGATTCGCTCTGTCTGCCTTTATACAGGAAATAACTTACAAGTATCATTACGACCGCTACAGCAAGGTAAACACCGATAAGCGAAAGATTATCGATAGCAACGTCAAGTAACCTGTATTGGTCTATAGTCTCGCCGTTAACGACAACAGCAACAAAATCACTCTTTTCGGATACTTTAATATTTCCGGCCAAACCGACTATGGGAGAAAGATAATTAAAGGCCGGAAGCGTCTCTCCGGTAATGCCGTACAAAAATCCCGAATAGAACGTTGATATCGCCGCACCTGCCAAGCAAAAGAAAAATTGCGATGAAATCGTCAATAACACCATTGATGCGATACGTCCCGTAAGAAGCGCACAGAAAAGCGCCATTGCTGACATTAAAAGCGATATCGCAAGTATCGCATAAAGACATATGAACGCACCTTTCGCATCGAATGCTCCTTTGGTGATCGAAAGGATCGTAAATGTAAACCATCCTACGAAAATAGGGAGCACAACCATCACATATGCAGAAAGAAAATTAGTGACAAACAGCGTATTTCTTGTGATAGGGAGCGAATGAAAGAACACCGTTCCCTTTGTTGTATACAAGTAGCTGAATACGTTCGCAAATATTATTACCGAAAGCAGGAACGAAACAAACGGTATGGAAAACGGTATCATATTGTAATAAACGTTTCTCGTGTCGAGATATGAGACAGCTTCATAATGACCGCTCATCATAAAGGTTGAAGAAAAACTTGCAAACGCCGTAATAAGTCCGCCGATCGAGAACAATGCCCACACAGGCCACAATCCGGTCAGATTTTTCATGAATAAAGTCTTATTAAACAAGGATGTTCTTGATTTCATTTTCAAGCCCTCCCATCTCATAAACGAATATTTCTTCAAGTGTAAGCGGAATAGCTTCCACAAGCACAGGATCGTATTTCTTTACAGCTTTGACCGCGCTTTCCGGACACATACGTACTATCATCGTATGAACCCTTCCCGTAAGCGAATCGTGAAGAACTTCGATTCCGTCCATAACAGGTTCTTTCTCGCCTTCTTTGAAAACGACCTGAAGTTTGACCATGTTATCCTGAAGTTCCGAAAGGCTTCTCTCAAGTACGACTTTACCGTGATTCATAATACCCACATGATCGCACACATCCTCAAGTTCTCTTAAGTTGTGCGAAGAAACAAGTACGGTCGTTCCTCTCGAAGATACATCGTCCATGATAAGACTCCATACCCTTCTTCTCATTACCGGATCGAGTCCGTCTACCGGCTCATCAAGAATAATATAATCGCTCATCGTAGACAAAGCGAGCCAAAAAGCAACCTGCTTTTGCATACCTTTCGAAAGATATTTGATCGTTTTTTTCTCATCGATATTAAATGCTTCTTTAAGAGCATTGAACCTTTCCATCGAAAAGCTTTCGTACATTCCTTTATAAATATCGCACATATCTTTGACGGTAGCCTGACCATAATAAAACCAGTCATCCGGTATGGATGCTATTCTTGCTTTTACAGGCACATTGTCCCATACCTTCTCCCCGTCAAACTTTACTTCGCCTTCATCTTGACGATATACACCCAAAAGATGCCTTATAAGCGTAGACTTGCCGGCACCGTTGGGGCCCATAAGGCCGTATATCGATCCGGTTTCAACCTTTAACGTTACCCCGTCAAGCGCTCTGAAACCGTCGAAGGTTTTTACAAGATTGTTTACTTCTATCATCCCATTTCCTCCGTTAAAATCTTTACGATCTCTTCGTCTGTCATTCCCAGATACTTTAATTCTTGGATCTTTTCAAGAATCTCGTCTATGAGCTCTCTGATCTTTTCCTCATCAACTTTTGTTATCCCGTTCACAAAATTGCCTTTACCCGGAACCGAATACAGATATCCTTTGCTTTCAAGCTCATTGTAAGCTCTTTGTATAGTATTCGGATTGATCGATAACTTGGTTGCAAGGAGACGTACGGACGGAAGCTTTTCGTCTTTTTTCAGAACGTTGCCGATTATCAGCTTTTTAAAGCCGTCTTCGATCTGCTCATATATGGGTCTTGAGTCCCTATAATTAAGCTCTATCATCAAATCTCCTTTCTTATTCAGGTTAATTTAGATTTGCATTGCCTAAACTGTATTAACCGTCTTAATACACTTATGACACACTATCTCCCTAAAGTCAATGAAGAAATCCTTAAGAAAATGTCGCAATTATTAAGATTATAAACTGTTTATAAAACATTAGCACTCACTATTGACGAGTGCTAACAACGGAGTTATAACGTAATTGTTCAAAGGGAAAACCTGAGAGCCAAACATAAAAAAGATCAATAAAAATAGTTTACAGACGGCACAACGGCCGCGAAAAAGGAGGAATCGTTATGTTAATGCCCAGTTTATTTGATGAATTCTTTGATGATTTTGCTCGCCCGGCGAAAAGTGTTGTTAGATACAATTACCCGGCAAACGCAGTCATGAAAACAGATGTAAAGGAAGATGAAAACGGTTATCATCTCGACATCGAGCTTCCCGGCTACAAGAAAGACGATATCAAGGCAGAACTTAAGGAAGGTTATATGACCATCACAGCTACCAAAGCCGAAAACAAAGATGAAGCCGACAAGAAAGGTAACTACATCAGACGTGAACGTTACCAGGGTACTTCTTCAAGAAGCTTCTATGTTGGCGAAGAAGTTAAAGAAGAAGATATCAAAGCCAAATTCGAAGACGGTATTCTTAAGGTATTCGTACCCAAGATCGAAGCCGTTCCCGAAGTTCCTCAGACCAAGTTTATTGCGATCGAAGGATAATTCAAAAAGCCCGAGTCAATCGACTCGGGCTTTTGCTACATGATCGCCACATATACCATCGTCTTCAACACGCTCTCGCTTAAGGTCTACGCTTCGCTTCGGTCGGTGCAGATCAAAGGTCCACCGGACCTTTTGCACCCTCGCAGTAACGGACACTAAGCTCGTGAAATACCTCGCTAAGTGCCGACGCTGCGGATAGTTTCAGCCGATTGGTATATGCGTCGATCATTATTCAATGCAACGATGACACATACTCCGAATATGTCATGCCGGTGTATTTTTTAAAGCAGCGTCCGAAGTAGTTGGGATCGGGGATACCGACATCTGCGGATGTGCAGAACATTTTACGTGAAAGGCCCGCAAGTTCTTTTGCGCGTTCCATTCTGCATTCGGTGAGATATTCGACAAAGTTTTTTCCCGTTTCCGATTTGAATTTTCTGGAAAGATAGCTCGAACTGAAACCGAATACCTGTGCAACGGAAGTAAGATTAAGCTTGGAGTCGGTATAGTTGTCGCGGATATATTTCTTTATCTGCTCAATGGTCGACTCTTCCATCTCTCCGTATTGTGAATAATCTTTGTCATCAAGTATTCTCGCATCGAGTTTTTCTTTTAACCTTAATAACGTATTTGTAACTTCCGCTCTTACTATAGGCTTAAGCATATATTCAAATACCGGGAGGCTTACGCACTTTCTGGCATATTCAAATTCGTCGAACGCGGTCATTATTATTATCGAAAGGTCCGGATAGCGTTTTGTGGCAACTTCGGTAAACTCAATGCCGTTCATGAAAGGCATCGAGATGTCCACGAAAACTATGTCGGGTTTCATTTCATCGATAACGTTTATGGCTTCTATGCCGCTTGCCGCCTCTCCGACAACCTCCATTCCGAGACTTTCCCAATCGATAGAACCGCGCATGAGGTTTCTCGCCGAAGGTTCGTCGTCTATTAACATTACTCTGTATTTATCTTTCATCCATCTGTCCTCGTTTTGGAATAATAAATTCTATTTCCGTAAATTCTCCTACAGTACTTCGGATCTTAACAACGTCGTTAGTACCGCAGAAATATCTTATCCTTTCGATAGTTCCCCAAAGTCCGAAGCTCTCCGAGGGTTCGGGTTCTCCGCCGGGTTTAACATCATCGTGAGCGGAAAGGAGCTTTTCTATCTGCTCTTCGCTCATACCTACACCGGTATCTCTTACATATATATGCAAAACATCATCAATGAGCCTGCTCTTTATACTTATCAGTCCACGTTCACCGGTAAGTCGTATACCGTGGTAAATACTGTTTTCCACAATGGGCTGAAGTATAAGTTTGGGAATGATGTAGTTTTCGGTATCTTTAGCGATATCGTATTCGTCTTCAATTATATCTCCGTAACGAAGCTTCTGCAGGCGAAGATAATCCTGCACTATGCTGATCTCTCTTGAAAGAGGGATCTCTCTGTCACCCTTGCTTAAGAAGTTCCTGTAAAAGCTTCCCAATGTTTCAAGTGCGGAATAAACTTCCGGTGCATCCGCATCCATAGCCATGGAACCTATCGTCTCTATGGAGTTATAAAGAAAATGCGGTTTGATCTGCTCGTGAAGCACACGCATTTCTGCTCTTCGTATGGCCTGCTCGTTATCAAGCAGCTTACCGAAAAGATCGTTTACTCTTTCAACCATTCCGTTATAGGAGTCTTTCAGTACGCCTATCTCATTTTGCGGAATATCGATATCGATCTTTTCAAGGGCACCCTTTTCCTTGTTCTTCTCCATGGCTCGGGTAAGACCGGAAACGGGATTGGTGATATTCTTTGTTATATATGTTCCGGCGATAACGATAGCCAGCATGAAAATGAGCGAAAGGATGAATATTACATATGTGGTCCTGTACATCTCAAAACTGTTGTCAATTGGAATGACGCAGGCTATCAGGATGGGCATGCCGGAAATCTTTTTGGCGGAAAGCATCACCGACTTGGTGCCTTCGCGTATTTCTTTATGTGTGATCGACTCAGAAATATCTACACCCTCAAGATATTTAACGATTGACGCATCACCTGACAGATAAGTTCCGTCAGTTCCCATTACCACCATGTTCTTATCGGACATGGTATCGAATTTTCTGTCTATAAAAGCACTCGAAATGTTCATGAACATCATTCCGATACATCGCTGCGTGTTTACGTCGTATACCATACGTCCTAAGCTTACAAGAGGTCTTCCCTTTTTGCGGACTATGGCTCCTTCGGCATTTATTGATAAGACCGCCGCACCCTTTTGATCGACTATAGGCTGCTTCCACTCCGGATTGTTCAGCTTATCGTAATCAAAGTAATACTGATCTCGGCTTGAAGAAAGATATTCTCCGTCATCCCTGAATATAAAAACAGAATCGACCATGGTTGTAGGATTCAACACCCTCATGATCTTTTTCTGTATGGAAAACTTAAATCCGGCATCCAGACTTCCCCGGGGTGCATAGAGAAATTCTAACATTCCCTCATCGGTCATAACGATTCGAGACATTTCTTTGTATCTTTCGATATCGGAAACGATACTGTCGGAGATCGTATTTAACGTTGTATCCGATTCACGCTTTATGGTCTCACGCTTTTCTTTGTTTACAATATAAAAGACAGAAATCAAAAAAGAAATCGACAACAAAAGGACTATGATGAGCATCATCACTCTCAAGCCCGCGATCATCGATTTCTCGGATTGGATTTTCCCTGTCCCCTTCCATGTAAACTTCATCGAAAATATCCCCAAAATGCTAAAACTCTTAGAGTATTGTACCATTCTTACCCAATAAATACAAATCGTGCCGGATTAAAAAGAAGAGACCGGATAATATCCGATCTCTTTATAAACAAATGATTGTTTCTTTGTCCCGATCAGCCCTTTACGGCACCGACCATGAAACTTTCCTGAATACGTCTGCTCATGAATACATAAACAATAAGCATCGGGAATGTTGCCAATAACAGACCGGCTCCTACAAGACCCCAGTCGGTTATGTTACTGCCCTTAAGGTTGGAAACGAATACAGGCAATGTGTAGTGTGCTTCGTCTCCGAATACGCTGGCAAACATGAACTCGTTCCAGCATGTAAGGAAGATGTAGATACCCATTGTTGCAAGAGCGGGTTTCATAAGCGGAACGATGATGTGGAAAAACGTACCCCACAAACCGCATCCGTCGATACATGCCGATTCATCCAGCTCTTTGGGTATATCGTTCATGAAGCCCGTACAAACCATGACCGCCATAGACAGCGAAAACGCCGCATAAGGAATGATCAATGATGAGTAACTTCTCAAAATACCCATTTTACTGAAAGAGGCATATATGGGATATAATGCTACATGCATGGGAATAGTGATACCAAGCATAAGTATGCTGTTAAGTGTCTCTCTGCCTCTCCATACGATTCTTGTGATAGCATAGGTTGCCATCAACGCAGCTACAAGACAGATAACGATGGTTGCAACGGCTATTAACAAACTGTTGGAGAAGCATTTCTCAATACCGCCGTTTGCAAAGAACAATCTCTTTCCGTCAACTTTCTTTCCAAGACCGAATACTCGGCTGTAGTTGCTCCACAACCATTCCTTGGGAAGACCAATAACGTTTGTTCCCGTAATTTCCGATGAACTCTTCAATGAGAAGGTAAACAGATAATAAAGAGGGAACAAGTCTATCAGAAGCCATAATACAAGACCACAATATATTAAAGCCTTGAGGAATTTGTTGGTCTTTCTGACAGAATACATATCTAAGTTTGAATGTGATGATAAACTACTCGCCATACTAATCCCTCTCCTTAAACATCTGATTGATTATTATAGCAAATGCGAAGCACATGACGATCATCAGCACTGCTATGGCACTCGCTATACCGCCGGCATTGTGGAAGGCATATCTTACAAGGAGTAAGCTTGGAACTTTGTAAGAACAGTTATATGCATCTTTCGCAAATACCTTGATAAGGTCGTATGATTTAAGTGAACCGGTAATGGCAAAGATAATACTTACCTTGATGATAGGTTTGATACAAGGAATGATGATGTATCTGTTTATCTGGCTGTCGGTTGCGCCGTCAAGCATTGCCGCTTCCCTTAAATCGGGAGAAACACTTTTAACACCGGCATACATCAAAAGCATGTGATATCCGACATACTGCCAGATAGTGGGGATGAATACCGCCAAAAGTGCTGTTTTCTTGTCACCGAGCAGACCTGCCGCAGGAAGGCCCGACCAGTTGAAATACTCAAATGTCTTTGTTACAAGACCGTAGATAGGATTATATATTTTCTCCCACAGCATACCGATAACAACCGCCGAGATAAGCACGGGCATGAAGTATACTGAGAGATAGACACGTTCACCTTTAATTCCTTTACCCAGCATAAGAGCCAATCCCAATGCGAGAGGCAACTGGATAAAGACGGACAAAGCTGCAAGAATAAGTGCATTTATTATAGCTTTTCCGAAGTCATACTGGGGTGTAAATAAATCGGTATAATTTTTGAATCCCACAAATTGTCCGGGATCCGTGAATGTTCTGTACTCAAACAAACTGTGATGAACAGAAGCGAATATCGGATAGATCAATACTCCTATAAAAAGAGCCAGTGCGGGAAGAAGAAAAAGAAAAATATGAATGCCTTTATTTTTACGGTACATAACGGTTTCCTTCCGGTTAAAACTCTAAAAAATACGGCCTTTCTCAGCCCCTGTTAAGAGACGGGAAAGGCCGTTGATTTTGTGACTATAGATTCTTAAAAAAGATTATCTGATGTTCTGCTTTAATTCAGCGATGAATCCGGCACCATCAAGTTCTTTTCCGTAAACCTTAGCAACTGCATCAAGGTAAGGATCCTTGTCAACTGCGCTCTGAGCGGTATCACCGAAGAGAACGTAGCTATCAGCGTTTGCACAGATTTCTGCTACAGCCTGGGTAAGAGGATTGATGTTGCTTGTGTCGCCGTAAGGAATCCATGCGGGAAGACCACAACCATCAAGGTAGCCATAGTGGCAGATGAGCTTACCAAGCTCTGCAGCGTATTCTGCAGCGAGTTCAGCGTTAGGTGAAGAAGCTGATACAGCAAGTGTATCTGAAGGTCCACCGATGAGCTGTCCAAGCTTAGACTTGGAAGAATCGATTACAGGGAACTCAGTAACCTTTACATTAAGGCCATCAACCTTAGAGAAGTCTGCACAGTTCCAAGTACCGTTCTGGTAGAATGCTGTTCTTCCGTCGATGAAGTTCTGCTTAACATCGTCGTTAGGAAGAGAAGCGCCTGCGGGATCGAAGTATCCCTTGTCGATCATAGACTGGAATGTATCAACAGCCTTAGCAACGTCAGGGTTGTCATAGGTAGCACCGTTAACGAAGATATCGTTAAGAGCCTTAGAACCGATCGTCTTCTGGATGATGGGCTCAAGGTACTCGGTTACACACCATGTCTCGCCACCGGCACATCCGAAAGGAATGATACCAGCTGCTACAAGGTCATCACAGCACTGCATAAGTTCGTCATAGTTCTCAGGAACTTTGTCCCAACCTGCCTTAGCAAGAAGGTCCATGTTAGCGAAAAGAGCAACGATGTTCATGGTAAGCGGAACACCATAGTGCTTTCCGTCGTATGTTGTGTTACCAAGCATACTTTCAGGAAGTTCGCTGGAGTACTTAGCAAGAGTATCGTCAAGGCAGTAAACCTTTCCTTCTTTAACGAAGTCGCCAAGGAATGCGCAAGACCATGTGAAGAAGATATCAGGTACTTCATTAGCTGCCATAGCTGCTGCAATCTTTGTCTTGTAGGTTTCGTTCTCGATTGCTTCCCACTCGAATTCTACGTTGGGATACTTTTCTTTCATATCAGCGATTGCCTTCTCGTAAGAAGCACGGTTTGAATCGCCTTCTGTTGCGATACACCACATGGTGAGTTTAACCTTTTCATCAGTAGTTGCAGGAGCAACGTCTGTTGAAGCGGTTTCTGTAGATGCAGAAACAGTTGTGTTATCTGTGCTAGCAGGTGTGTTAACAGCTGTTTCTCCGCAAGCTGCAAGACCGAATACCATAGCACCGGCAAGCAGGATTGCTGCTAAACGTTTGAATTTTTTCATAATCCCTCCTATTAGATTAAAAAATTCTATACAACGACACCATGTCATCGTACATTTGACAGTATATCCGCAAATAGATTGACAGTGAATGTAAATCCTTTACTTAATTAAGCATCTTTTTTACCAAAATTTGCGTATTGCTTATCAAATATTGACACATGTTGGTGAAATTGCACAAAAACTCTATTCTGTTTTTAGCCATTTTGATACAAAAGAGATTTCCGATGCGCATTTTTTTGCGGTACATGAGTACCTATATCCGTCGGAATGCACAAACGAATGTAAAGAAAATCCGTCGGGTGTTCTGCCCTCAAGAACGGAAAATGAATCGAGCGGAATGGCAAGCCCTCCGCCTATACACTTTATATAACTTTCCTTTAACGTCCACATCCGGAAAAAGAAAGCGTTTCGTTCCTCTTTTTCCTCAACAGACATCAATTTTTCAAACTCTTCTTTTGTAAAGAATCTTTTGGCGATCTTTAACGCGCGTTCACTTTTATCCTCGATTTTCTGAACATCGCAGCCTACCGGCACATCTCCTATCGCACACATCACACGCTCATGTGAATGGGATATATTGAAATATTTGTCAGGTCTGTTTACAAAATACGGCTTCCCGTAACCGTCAGTCGCGATCTCACGATCGGATCCGTCAAGTCCGAGTTCTTCACAGGCTTTATGCAACAGTAAATAAGCCGAGAGCGTCTCACGTATAGCATTATCGCTTTTAAGCCTTTCGACTTTGCTCTTTACGTGGTCTGATGCAATCGGCAAATATGTTTCTTTTAAACAATCTGTATTAACTTCACTTATATCTGAAAAATAGACAAATATTTCGTTCATGCTTTTATTATATCACAAGCTTTCGGCTACGGAGAAACCCAAAAGCCGCTGACTACATGAAAGTTCCGCTTCGGACGCGCTCTCGCTCAAATTTTTGACGTTGCGTTACTAAGCTCATGAAAAACTTCGCTAAGTAACGACGTCAAAAAAAGGTCCGAAGTCGAAACAATCATATAGTCCGCGGCTTTTTCTTTGTGCCAGGTTACTTGATAATCTCGTCTATGGTTGAAACCGTAATGAATGCACGGTTTTTGTATTCGGAAATGATCTCGCGCAGGTGCTGGAGTTCGAAGTAGGTAACATAGCAGATGAGCGTTTTGTTGTTGCCCGCGATGGCTCCCTGAGAGTCCATTGTGGTACAGGTTTTATTGAGATCTTTACGAATACGCTCGATCATCTCGTCGGGATCTTTGGTAATGATAGTAACCTGTTTGATCGCTTCGAAGTGATCGGTGAAGTGGTCGATGACTGCGGTAGCTACGATGTAAACAAGGAGGCTTAGAAGCGCACTGTTCTTGTCGATGAATACAAAGGCCAGAGTGTAGACGATCGCGTTGAAACCGATAAGAAAGCCGGTCATCGAATAGTTCTTTCCTTTTTTCTTGTTTAGGTAATCGACGCCGACGTTGGCGAGAATCTCCGAGCCGTCTATACATCCGCCGTATCGGAGTATCAAAGAAAGGCCCGCGCCGAGAATGGCACCGCCGAAAGCGACAGCGATAAAGTGCTCGGTAATGAGTTCGATGTGAATCTCTTCAAACCAGGAAAGACCGAGAGTGTAGACAAGGGAACCCCATCCGGCACGTACGATAAAGTCTAAGCCCATTCGTATGAAACCGAGAATAAGGAAAGGGGTTACTACGCAGGCAACGCATACGGAAAGGTTAAAGCCCGTGAGCTTGCTGATGATGATGGCGATACCGGCGGTTCCGTAGTCGATGGCATCATTTGGAAGCAAAAGTGCCGCAACCGAAAAGCTGGCCATGAGTGCTCCGAGAGTTATCCATACCATTGATAAGATTTTCTTTGCATTCTTCCTCATTGTATCCCTCCGAATTTAAGGAAAATAAAACGGGGCAGTACCGCTGCCCCGTAAGTTGTTTCTTTAGAAATCACATGATCTTGGTGTTCTGGGGAACGGAATGACGTCTCTTATGTTCTCGACGCCCGTTAAGTACATTATAAGTCTTTCAAACCCCATACCGAATCCGCTGTGGATGCATCCGCCGTATCTTCTTGTATCGAGATACCAATCGATACCGTCCTTGTCAACGCCCATCTCGTTCATACGCTCAAGAAGTTTGTCGAGGTTTTCTTCTCTCTGGCTTCCTCCCATGAGCTCTCCTGCCTGAGGAACAAGTAAGTCAACAGCCGCAACCGTCTTGTCGTCGGGATTGACCTTCATATAATATGCCTTGATGTCCTTGGGCCAGTCCGTAACGAATACGGGACCGTTAAAGTGCTCGGTGATGTAACGCTCGTGTTCTTTGGCGATGTCCTCACCGTAATCGGGTTCGAACTCCCACTTAACATTGGCTTTCTTTAAGATGTCAATAACATCATGATGAGATATTCTCGTAAATTCCGAGTTAAGAAGATCGGTAAGTTTCTGCTTTAATCCCTTTGATACAAACTTATCGCAGAAATCGATCTCTTCTGGACACTTATCCATCACATACTTGACTACGTATTTAAGCATCTCCTCTTCCACATCCATAAGACCCTGAAGATCGCAGAATGCCATTTCGGGCTCGATCATCCAGAACTCGTTTGCATGAGTCTGAGTGTTAGAGTTCTCGGTTCTGAACGTGGGGCCGAATGTGTAGATATCACCGAATGCCATGGCGAATGTCTCACCCTGAAGCTGTCCGGAACCCGTGATAAACGACTGCTTTCCGAAAAGGTCTTTTGAAAAATCAACTTTTCCTTCTTCATCCAAAGGAAGGTCGTTAAAGTTGAACGTTGTGATCTTAAACATCTGGTCGGAACCTTCGCAGTCCGCTCCGGTTATAAGAGGAGTATGTACATATACATAACCTCTTTCCTGGAAGTATGAATGGATCGCCATTGCGGCAACGCTTCTTACTCTGAACACTGCCGAGAAAAGGTTCGTACGCGGGCGAAGATGTGCAACGGTCCTAAGGAACTCTCTCGTATGACGTTTGGGCTGTATAGGATAGTTCTCGGGGCTGTCACCGAGCATTCTTACCGCGGTAGCTTTAACTTCAAAGGGCTGAGGCATATCGGGAGTAAGCACGAGCACACCTTTAACCTCAACACTGGCGCCTACTCTTATCTTTGATATATCATCAAAATTATTGAGAGAATTGTCGTAAACCACCTGAAGTGACTCAAAGAACGAGCCGTCGTTTACGTTAAGAAATCCAAACTGTGCCTGGGAACGATTGGTACGAACCCAGCCGCAGATCGTTATTTCTTTTGATGCATACGCATCTGTTTCTCTGAATAATGTTGCAATTCTGGTTCTCATTGGAATTTCCGCCTTTCAAAACTGGTTGGATATAATGATATACTTTATAGCGAAATGCTTAAAAAGTAAAGATTTTTACTATTTTAAAATTATTTTGCTACATTGTTTTTAATTGTCTGCGTGCTACCATGATATTGTCTATTACATAAATTGATGGAGGGTTACTATGATTTTCTATGTAGATGCCAATGCAAAAAGAACAGGCAACGGAAGCAAGGACTATCCGTTTAAGAGTATATCCGAAGCGGCAAAGATCGCCACGGCCGGCGATGAAGTGCTGGTTTATCCGGGAACATATCGTGAATATGTCAATCCCGTTAATGCGGGAACAAAAGATGCGCCGATCACTTATAAGAGCGTTGAACCTTTAAAGGCGATCATCACAGGCGGCGAAGTGATCAAAAACTGGACAAGGCATGAAGGCGATGTATGGGTTGCGAGAATATCCAATTCCTTGTTTAACGGCTACAATCCTTACACGACGTTCGTATACGGCGACTGGTATTTTGCCAAAGCAGACAAGCACACAGGCTGCGTTTATTTAAATGACAAGGCAATGTACGAAGTCTCCTCTTTGGAAGACTGCATCAAAGCCGAAGTTTACGAATGCAGCTGGGAGCCCGAAGCATCCAGATTTAAGTGGTATACCGTTCAGGACAAAGAAACCGATGAGACCGTTATCTACGCTAATTTCAGGGGTGCTGATCCTACAAAGGAAAACGTGGAGATCAACGTTCGTAAAAATGTATTCTTCCCTTCGAAGACCGGAGTTAACTATATCAGGGTTGACGGCTTTAACATCAACAAGGCAGCCACCAACTGGGCTCCTCCGGCAGCTTTCCAGGACGGTATGATAGGCCCTCACTGGTCTAAGGGATGGATCATCGAAAACTGCGAGATATGGGGAAGCAAGTGCGCGGGCATTTCTCTCGGAAAATATCTCGATCCCGACAACGATCATTACTTTACTTATAAATATGTTAAGTCGCCAACGCAGATGGAACGTGACGCAGTCTGCAGAGGACAGTATCACGGATGGCTTAAAGAAAACATCGGAAGTCATATAATAAGACACAACAACATCCATAACTGTGAGCAGGGCGGTATCATCGGCCGTATGGGCGGTGTTTTCTCGATAATCGAGGACAACCACATTCACCACATCAACAACATGATGGAGCTGGGCGGTGCCGAGATCGCCGGCATCAAGATGCATGCAGCTATCGACGTTACCATGCGAAGAAACCACATCCATCATTGCACTATGGGTATCTGGTGCGACTGGGAGGCTCAGGGTACAAGACTTACACAGAATCTCCTTCACGACAATGAGATGCCTGCGTTCGCAAAGCAGCTTAAAGGCGGTATGATGTGTCAGGACATTTTTGTGGAAGTAAGCCACGGTCCCACACTTATTGATAATAACATCCTCCTGTCACAGGTCAGCCTTCGTTTTGCAACTCAGGGCGTGGCCTTGGTCCACAACCTTATCTGCGGATCGTTCACGAGCGTTTCAAACGGAACCACTTGGAGATACACTCCTTATCATATGCCCCACCGCACCGAAGTCATGGGCTTTATGACTATCCTTCACGGTGACGACAGATTTTATAACAATATCTTCGTACAAAAAGGTGCCGCCGATGCCAAAGTAGTCATGCACGATCACGACGAGGGCACTGACAGCGAGAACCGTGAAGTCGGAACATTCGTATTTGACGACTATCCGACCTATGATGAATGGAACGCACAGTTTGACTTCTCAAAGCCCGCCGATATGGGTGCACTCGAAAAGGTGCATTTCGGGCATCTTCCGATATGGAGTGAAGGAAACGTCTATCTTGGCGGCGCAAAGCCTTTCAAGAAAGAAAAAGATGCTATCGTAAAGGATGTACCGGTATCTGTAGAACTGTCCGAAGAAAACGGTTCTCCCATTCTTAAAACAAACGTGTTCGATCTTATAAAAGACATAAGAGTTAAAGGCGTAAACACCGATACACTCGGAAAAGCATTCGAGCCCGATCAGCCTTTTGAAAATAACGACGGAACACCCATCGTATTTAACAAAGACTACTTTGACGACTTAAGAGCCGAAGACGTTCTTCCCGGACCTTTTGCAAGCACCGATATCAAAACTTTATTCTAATAAATGTAACAAACACCCCGCGGATCGCGGGGTGTTTGCATATGGAATATCCATAATTGAAAACAAACCATGACCTGTGATATCATATTTAGGTCATGACAAAAGAAAACCTTATGAAGATAATAAAGGATATTAAGGGAACTGCTCCCGACATCCTTTATTCAGACAATTTCAAGAGTTCCGACCAAAACATGCAGCATGGCAACATTTCGGTCATGAAGCATTCGAAAAAAGTTGCGTGTACGGCTGTTGCGATAAGTCGCAAGTTAAATCTTAAGTGCGATGAGACTGCGATCATGCGTGGAGCACTGTTGCATGACTATTTTCTTTATGACTGGCACTCTCCCGAGCACGCCGGTTTTAAGAATCTGCACGGATTTCACCATCCCGGAATAGCTTTGGAAAATGCCGAAAAGGAATACGATCTTTCAGAGCGCGAACGTGATATCATCAAAAAGCACATGTGGCCTTTGACGATCGTTCCTCCCAAATTCAAAGAATCGTGGGTCGTAACACTTGCCGACAAATACGTTTCCACGACCGAATCGCTTCATTTCATAAAAGCGGCCAAAGCGAGAAAAGATAAATATGCGCCCTCAAAGGAACCCATCCGTATCAGGCGCAAAGAAAAATATGTAACACTTCACAGAATGTCTTAAGCGTATCCGAAAGGTTGCGCTTTTTTGTTTGTCAGGCGATGTTTTCCGCTCCTGAACCCGGCTTTTTCCTTGCTGTAGTGTCTAATGATTTGAAATATAAAAAGTACAAAATATTACAAAAGTGTTGTTTCATCAACTGCTCCTATTCTACTTATATCACAGCATATGAATCGTTTCAATAAGCCGTATTTCAAGATTCGCAATTTCTCGTGCTTTTTGACTTGTGTCAGCAATTGGTTTCTTATATGATGAATATAGCGATTATTGCTTCAGAGCTATGATAAAAAAGCTAAGAAAGGGTATATAGATGAACAAAGAAAAAACTTTTGCCTATATTGCAGGCGCGACAGCTTTACTGAATATAACAATAAATATCATAAACCTGATTATAGCATTTTTTAGCACACCGGAGTCGATCAACTTCCCTCCGCTTGTACTCTTGTTTTGGATATCTTTGACAGCACTCGGAATAATGCTCTTTATGAGAAAAATACATATAGGATTAGTGTTCCCTATATTATGGTTCGTTTTGGAGGGACCGATCGCATTCTTTACAAGTGAAACCTACTATCGTACGTTTTATTCCTGGGTGCAAACCATCGGTTGGGCTTTTATGCTTGTCTTTGTAATTTTGGCGGTCCGATACAAACCCGGACAAACCCTTGAATATCTCAACACTCTGGCAATCATACCCTGCTTATTTTTTGCCTTTTCGGGAGTAGCGGAATATTGGGAGTATCACATGTACGAGTTTAGATTCAGCTGGGGCTTTTTCTCGTTCTTTGTGCGTTCGGTATTAATGCAATTCATTATCACACTCTTCATGGGATTGTGGATACGCAAAAAGCTGAAGACAATATCTTTAACGACTGTGCCCACAGAACAGACTCAATTACCGCAATGATCGAAAACTCAAATTGAAACCTCCTCCAATCACCTCCCTACACAGCACTCCTTTAGCAATCCGATGTAATCTTCGGTAAGCTGTGACAGGGGGGTGAAATTTCTTACGATGTAACCGATCTCCATATAATCGTCGACATCAAGCGGGATGGCTTTGATGTTGGAGCCGTTCAATTCTTCGCTTATGACGCCGCTACAGATTGTGTAGCCGTTCATACCTATAAGGAAGTTAAAAAGCGTCGCACGGTCACATACCACAAGTTCTTTGTCGCAATCAACGGTACTTAATATCTCCTCGGAAAAATAAAACGAATTGTGACTGCCCTGCTCGTAGGAAAGACGCGGATATGGCTTTAAGTCTTCAAGCGTAAGACGCTTCTTCTCGGCAAGAGGTGAATTGATACCCACAAAAACATGCGGCTTTGCTTTAAAAAGCGGTTCAAATCTCAGATCGTTGTCTTTAAGTGTCTTTAATATGACCGTTTCATTGAACTTATTTAAATAAAGAACTCCTATATCGCTTCTTAACTTTGCCACGTCCTCGATGATATCGTATGTCTGCGTCTCTCTCATATGAAATTCGTACTTGTCTTTTCCGGATTGTCTTAAAAGTTTTACAAATGCTTCGACCGCAAAAGAATAGTGCTGCGAAGAAACATAGAACCGAAGTTTCTGGTCTGCAGTGCTCAAATATCGTTCGTCTATCAGGTTTGCCTGCTCAAGCACCTGGCGCGCATATCCCAAAAACTCTTCTCCGTCGGAGGTCACTTCAATTCCTCTTTTGTTACGCGAAAACATCTTTATATTGTATTCTTTTTCAAGCTCCGCTATGGCGGCCGTAAGGCTCGGCTGC
>JAEEGI010011984.1_pt1 | contig 18612 bp, 4 predicted proteins | sample 8958751 | NCBI WGS metagenome assembly JAEEGI01 (sample SAMN16246545, study PRJNA631951) | gut metagenome | biome: gut microbiome; feature: rumen; material: KS-attached | host: Bos | place: Iran: Karaj | collected 2018-10 | reverse complement strand
ATTGACAATAAGCATATTGGTCTGGCCTACGTCGAAGACCGCTTCGAAGACGGCGACTTCCGCTATGCTGCCGGTGAAATCCCCACTACTGAGGACGAGCGCTTCCACTTGGAGACCGTCACGGGAACAAACGGACAGCCCACTACGGAGCCGCACTTCTACCCCATCTGGCCCGACGATTACATCTTCTTCGGCCAAAAGCTGACCTACGGCTACTCTGCCACGCAGGCTCACCAGGAGGTGCCGACAGCCATCGCACGCGAAGGTGGCCGTTTGTCGCAGGGAGACAATGCCAACCGTGTGTACCGCGCGCCGGCCTACTTCCGTTCGAAAGCCATGGACATGGCCTACTTCAACCCCGATGCCTACTTTGCCCAGAAGTCGGCCGACGGCACCCACGAGGCCTACCCCGGCATGACCGCCATCGACTTTGCAGGACACAATGGCAACAATGAGGTGAATGGCACCTACGCATTAGCAACGATGAGTGGCAACACATTCTACCCGCCCCTGCTCGACGACGACGGGCTGCTGAACATCCACAACGTCGACGAGACCCGCAACCTGCTGGCCTACGCCCCCGCCGCCACGGCTACCGACGGCTATGCCAACGAGAAGACCTACAACGTGCTCAGCGCCTACTTCACCGAGCCGGCCTACAATACGCACTACGATAACACCGACGGCTACCGCCTCGTTACCAACGCCACGGCGGAGGACGTCAACGGCCATCTGGTGCAGAGTAGCCTCACGGCCACTAACGACCATCTGCTCGTTGACCATCATGACTTCAATGCGCCCATAGCCTATAGCTTCGGCGGTACTTACCGCATGTGGTACCAGCGTATACCTGAGGCCAGCGAGTTTGTCGACCGCACCAAGGGCTGGCAGGGCATCAGCCTGCCGTTCTCCGCCGAACTGGTGACCACCCACCAAAAGGGTGAGATTACCCACTTCTACGACGGCAGCGAGTCGAGCAAGAACGGTACTGGCAAGAAGATAGGCCACGAATACTGGCTGCGCAAGTTCACGGGTGTCGCCGGGACTACGGGCGACGTCGTTACGGCCAACTTCACCTACCCCACCTTGTCAGACGGCTCCGCCCTCAAGAACAAACGCGGTAACGATGCCGTGACCAACACCTTCCTCTGGGACTACTACTACAAAGAGTACAACCGTAAGGACCTGAACGCCGACGACTATCAGGATTATTACAGCAGCGCACGCAATTACGACAACTATCCGTTGGTGACGGCTGCCAAGCCGTATATCCTCGGTCTGCCCGGTCCTACCTACTACGAGTTCGACCTCAGCGGCATGTTCATACCGCAGAACACCTACGGCGAGATAGACAAGTTAGACAAGCAGATTGTCACCTTCGCCTCAGCTACGGGTGCCAGCATCGGCGTGAGCGACGACGAACTGAAGGGTGTGACGCAAGGCGACTACACCTTCGTACCGAGCTACCTGAACGAGTCGTTCGCGGCAGGCACGGCCAACACCTACACACTCAACGCCGCCGGCGACAGCTATGTCGTCATCCCGGCAGCTTCGGCAACTAAAGTCAGTGCCTTCCGGCCCTACTTTAAGAAGGTCAGCAGCTCCCGCGAGGTAACACGCAGCATCGTGTTCTCTAATAATGGGGACAATCTGCCTCATGAGACCTATGAGGTACAAGACCCAGGTTCACTGAGTATCCTCGCCGCCAAGCACAAGATCATCGTCACCTCGACGCTGAAGTACACTACCGACGTGCGCATCGTGAACACTGCCGGACAGGTGCTCGACAAGTTCGCCATCAAGTCGGGCGAGACCATCGAGACACGCATCAACAATGCCGGTGTCTACATCGTCCAGGACGAGGAGGGTAAGTACATCAAGAAACTTGCAGTAGAATAAGCCAAGTGAGGCAATAATAAAGGAACAAAAATCTCCACAAATCGCACAAAAATAACGGCATCGAGCTTATTTGTGTCTGATTTGTGGGGATTTTTGTTTGATTCCTATCTGCGTAACACAGAAAAGAGGGCGCCCCCGCGCCCCCTTTTCTTATAACACGCTGTATTGTTGGTTGTTAGAGGGGGCTATATTGGCGAAAAAGTGCGCACCTACCCTGCCCCCAGTGTGCCCCCCAATAATTCATCTATTCAGAGCTCGCAATCAGCTTCAGGTAATACCCGCGGATGCCTTTGGTCTTGAAGCGCTGCCAGCGCAGCTTCTTGATGGCATTGCCGAGGTTGACCAGGTTGGGCACGTCGGCTGCCTTCAGGTGCTTACCGAGTTCCTGCTGGATGTCGGTAGCCGTCCAGAAGAACTCCTTCTTGTGCAGCTTGACAGGTTCAAAGAGCTGCGTGAGCACCTGCTCGGGTGCCGACTCCTGTTGATACTCGTGGTTATGCTGCTGAATCTCGCGTTCGTCATCGTCGGTGAACCAGTAGATGCAGTTGGGGTCGTCCAGCTCGGTCACCGCCTGCGCGTACATCTGCTTGTAGGGTATCTGTCCGCTCATGTCAACCTTGCCCGTCACCTCGATGCAGAGGTAGCGGCGGGTGCCGTCGCCCGAGGGCAGCGGCGTCAGGTCGTTGGTGGTGGCTATGAACGAGCATAGGCGCGGGGTCATGGTGTACTGGTCGCTGCGCATGCGGCGCACCTGGACGTCCTTCTCGGTAAGCAGCCGCTTGATTTTCGCCTGCTCGCGCTGCGTCTTCGAGTCGTACTCGTCGATGTTCACCAGCCACATGCGTCCCAGCACGCGCTCCACCTGCTCGGCATTGTCCATCTTGATGTCCTTCATGTAGTATTCGCGCATCGAGGGCGGCAGTATGTGGTTGCAGAACTGCGTCTTCAGGTAGCCCTGCTCGCCGATGAGCAGCGGCACCATCGAGTTGCCGTAGTCGCGGTTCACGTTCAGGGCCTGTGCCACCATGGCCAGGAACCAGCGGTGGAAGTACTTCGGCCAGTCCTTGTAGTCGGTCTTCAGCCGGCGGGCGAAGTCCTCGATGTAATTGGCCTTGCCGTCCCACTTGCCGCAGCCGGCCAGGAACTCGTGGATGGGGTTGTAGTCCTGCACGTGGGCCGACTCGACGTAGGTGCGGATGTCGTTTATCCAGCTCTCGCCACCCTCTTTCATCTCCTCGACAACAATCGACTTCAGCTCGCGCTCGGTCAATGGGCGCCACTGCTTGAAGCGCAGGTCGTTGGGGCGGAACTCCGTCATCTGCTTCACGGTGTTGAAGCGCAGCTCGTAGCGCCGCGACAGGAAGTCCTCGATGCTGCGCATGATGCGCTCCTTCTCGTTCATCTGCGACACGGGCTTGCCATTGTAAGGTTTCTTGTAGACATTACGGAAGACCTTGCGCACCAGGTTGGCATCGAGGGTCTTGAAACGGGCGCACCACAACGTGCGCACCACGCAGCCCTCCTCCTGCAGACAGGCCTTGTGGCAGTAGTCGGCCAGCGTCTGCAGGCACTGCTCAGTCTGGTCGCCGCAGTCGTCGATGGCTTTCGACAAACAGGTATGGAACTCCATCTCTATGCGCTCGCGGGCGGCATCGTCAGGAAACCACACGACGGTTCCCTCATCGTCGGCCTTGGTGCCCTCATAGACCGTCAGCGGATTGCGGGCCTCGCGCACCACAGGCATCGGCTGTGCCTCGGGGTTTGTAGTATAGCTGCGGGTCGTAGCTCATGCGGCAGCCACGGGTCAGCCGCTGCTCTTCCACCAGCAGGTCGCACATCGCCAGCGTGGTGTACAGCCGGGCGGCATTCTCATGGGCGTCACGCAGATAGCTGAGGTATTCGTTGACGTCAGCCGGTGCCGGGTTCGGACAGTCGCAGCGCACGATGACTTTCAGCGTAATGCCGCTCACACCGGCAAAGGCGAGCACCGTATAAGGTATCTGACTGACCCGCCGCCGCAGCTCGCTTATCTGCTGCGTGCCCTGCGGACAGGGTATGTTCAGCATCAGCAGCCCCGTCAGTGCCGCTGGCTTGTTCAAGCTACGGCTGCCGAAGGTGGCGCTGAACATCAGGTAGGGCAGCCGGTTGGCATCGTTCAGCATGTAGCGCGGTGCACCTTGCTGCATGGCTAATCGCGACTGCAAGGCGATGGCTGCTATACGGTCGGCCACTTCTTTGGTCTTCGGCGAGCGCATCCTCTCAACGATGTCGCTGAGGTCGGAGGTGATGGGGCTGCCGAACTGCCCCAACGTCGTCTTAATCTTCGTTATCTTCATAGTTTGCAAAGTTACAAATAATTTCCGTTGAACCGTGTTTTTACTACGTTAAAAAATCCTTAAGGCCTCAGTAACTTCTCAGTCCCAGTGTCTTAAAGAACAAAAATCTACACAAATCGTACACAAATAATATACGTCCACAGTGAAAGATTTGTGTTAGATTTTTGAAGATTTTTGTTCCTCATAACCTGACGGGTCGAGATGACTAAGTAGATTACGGGCATTATCTTTATGGGGGTACACCGGGGGATAACCCGTTCTAAGGTACTGGGTTAGCGGGAGTTTACCTACGGGTTGTTACCGTTTGCGTACGCTCAAATAACCGTTCGCGTAGGCGCAAACAACCGTTTGCGTAGGCTCAAATGACCATTCGCGTACACGCAAACGCAACGGGCAAAAATCGAAGGGAGGCACATTAGGGGCACCTTGGGGGCACGCTTTTGAGGCCAACATGCCCCCCGTAAACACCAATAAACCAACATGTTAAACAAAAAAGGGGCACAAGGGGCACAGTTTATATCAATTAAATCTCGGTATAGATGTGCATTTGCCCCATTTTCGTCCGCATCAGCTTGGGGGTATCACCTTTCGTCCATTCCTCCAACTGCTTACGTGCCGAGTACAGCGTCAGACCGGAATAGAAGGCAAAGCTGCGGGCGGTGACATACCCCTTCCTCAGATTCTGCCTTAGTGCCTGCTCCAAGCGTTCCTTGTCATTCATCAGCTCCTGCGTGTTGGGATTTTCCACACGGCTGAAACCGTTGAAAAGCCACTTCTGGATGGCCTTGTTCCAGTGCTTGCCGGGAATGTACTCCACCCCGTCGAGCACCACGTCGCTGTCCTCAACGTCGTCGGGATTGGTAATCTCACGCTTCAGGGCCAGCTTCGGCGAAAACGAGCCGATGGGGGTGTCAATACGGTAGCCTTCGGCCATCAGGGCACCGGCGGCCTTCATGAACTCCTCCATCGCCAGTTTCAGCTCACCACTTTTCAGACAATTGTGGCGGGCACAATAATCATCAACGGCTTCGATGCTCAGTTTCCTCCCCTTGGCAGGCTTGGCATACACTATGTTTCCCCCGTCGCTGCCCTTGGCAGGAGTCGGGTGTACCTCGTACAGGCATCCGGTTTTCTTTCTTGGCATAGCGGCAACTCTTTTTGGTGATATTTGCCGCAAAGTTACACTTTTATTTCAAGAAAACAGCATAAAAGTGCATTTTTGTATTAAAAAATTTGTTAGTTTCGTCAAAAATGCTTAGTTTTGCAACCATATTATATAATATGAACGCACAAACAATGACCCGCCGCGCTGCGGCACACGACTATACACAAGCCGGCATCTACCACATCACCATGCATGTGGCCGACGGCTTGGGGCAGCCTTTGAGCCATCTCGTGGGCAGCGAAATAGCGCCCGCCGACAGCCCCGATGCACCCCGCACGGAGCTGACGGCCATCGGACAGATGATGGAGCAGGAGCTGCTGCAGAGCATCAGCGGTCATTACGCCATGATCACCGTCATGGACTACGTCGTCATGCCCGACCACCTCCACTTTCTTTTAGAGGTTCACGACAAGATTCTCAGCCGTCACGGCAAGACGCTCTCGTTGGGCCACGTGATAGCCGGCTTCAAGAAGGGCTGCAACAAGCGCTACTGGGCCCTCACAGGCCAAGCCGCCCCCAACGGCGGCGGCAGCAGCGGCAGCAGCAGCGGCACCGGCACCGGCGGCGGCAGCGGGGAAACCGCTGCTCACGCAGGCAGTGCGGAAGCCGATTTACCCGGCGCCCCCACCCGCCCCTACAAGGTGCCCTCAAACGGCACCACCGGCCGCCAGCCCCTCTTCGCCCCCGGCTTCTGCGACGTGATGCCGGTGAGCGCGGCCCAACTGGCCACCCAGCGCCAATACATCAAGGACAACCCGCGCTACCGACTGCTCCGCAGCCGCAACCGCGACCGGCTGACGGCACAACGGGGCACCGTCGGCACCGCCCTCACCCCAGCTGTCCTGCGCAAATACCTGCTGCGGGAATGTGGCCCCCATCAGGCCACCGGCGAGGTCCTCGCGGCCATTGAGAGCCGGCTGCTGCTCACCAATGGCATCATTACCTGCGACAGCTACGGCGACCGAGCCCTCCTCTCGCGGAGGCTGCTGCCCGTGGTCTGCCACCGCCGCGACCGCGCCCTCCTGGCCCGCCAGAAGGCGCGCTGCCTCGAAGAGGCGGCACAGGGCACCGTCCTCGTCAGCGCCCGCATCGCCTGCTACTCGTCACCCCCTGGCAGTACCAGTACCGTGGCAAGAGCGAGCAGGTGACCGTCCCCTTCTGCAAGGCGATGAACTGCGTCGCCCAGGCCCTCTGCCGCACGAAGGACGACTGGTGGAAGACTACGAATTAAACGAATTAAACGAAATATAGATATGAGACAAGATATGAAAGTTTTTGGTAAGATTGCATACAACTATTCATTCGTTAAGAAACTCCTGTTCCTGGTGGCGGTGCTGCTATGCATCGGAGCCACCAACGCATTAGGTGTTACTATTACCTACCATATCATCAATTTAGGCAAGTTGGATAACGATGGTAACATCACGAACGTCCGAACTGAGGCTTTGAAATTTACCAGTACAGAGACGACCTTGGGCGTTCCTGACAAATATAAAAGTCCGCTGGCTAAGAACTGGACATACTATAAGGCCAGCGAGGTAACGTACGACAGTAGCACAAAAGTTTGCACTTTCAACTCTGGTCCAACCCTCTCTGAAGACGACGAAATTGCCGATGATGCTGATATCTATGTGACATACGAGCTTGATGCTACTGCCTTGAGTGGCTTCATTGTGCCTGACGGCGGTACATGTTATATCAAGTTCGGTAATAACAAATACCTTCGTCAAAACGATTGGAAGGGAGACCCAAATACTGACAGTGATGCCACTCTGACAGGTGACGGCAGAAATATATGGAAAATCAACATCAAGGATCCCTACCAGATTACGATACAAAGCAAGAGCAACAGTTATAATGACTATTATCTTTCAAGTAAGAATGGTGCTTTTTCTGATATTCGTCTTAGAAGCCCATTAAGTACTGCAATAACAAATAAGGTATGGGCTTTTGCGCTACTTCCTGGCGGCTCTAACACCTATAGATTGATTGTGGCAGATGGCTATACAGCTAACGGAACCAACATTGATTCAAACAAGCATGGCTATCTTAACAACAAGGACTCAGAATACAAGACACGTTTTAGTCATTATACTAGTTCATACTCTAATTGTGATCTTGTTTTTGTACCCATCAAACAGACCTATATTTATCACATAGTTGATACCAAAGGTAATGAAGCCATTTCATATACGATGCCTGAAGCTACGTCCGTAGGCGAAACTTTGAATGGCTACGCCAGCATCCCGGAAGCCATCCGCAGCCCGTATTTGGAGGATGAGACCATTTCTTTCTACAACAATGTTGCTTGTAATGATGAGTATAAGATTACAGAAACCCCAACGACGAGCGACATCTATGTTAAATATACCACGACCCACCTTGGAGACAAATTCCTTCATCTGAGAGGTGCTCGTGCCTTAAATATCACAATAGGCGGAGACTACATCTACGACAATGGAACAGCTGGCAATGGCACTTTTGCACATAATGCAAGTCCAGAAGAAAATGACAAATCATCAAAGGAATATCTGTGGTATTTCTCAGGAGAGGATCCCTACGCAATTGAGATTAAGAATGCCGAAACGAATAACTATATAGGATATAGCACTCCGTCAACCCTCTCATTAGAAGGTTCACCGGAGAATAAGAGGTTTATCCTTATGTCAGGTAATGTCACTGGTGATGGTTCTACCTACGAGCAGATGGAGCTAATGGCAGCTACAGGTGATGGCAACTACTACCGTATAAAACGCTCGGAGAGCACCTTCAGTATCAGCGCAACAGCTACCGGTGATGCCTCCTTGCAAATTAAAGCCTATCCAAACAGTTCTAATGTGACTTACCACCTGATAGACCAGGCTGGTAGTGTATTGGTGTCTATCACCAGCAAGTCAGAATCTGTAGAACTGCCCAGTGAATGGGTAAGCCCGCTGGTATCAAAATATAACTACTGGAAAGAGGATGCTTTTGATGTTACTAATGGTGTCTATAAACTTAAAGCAAATCCTGAAGAATGGCGCATTGCAAGCCCGACAGACGTTACTGACGGCAACATATATGTCACCTACGAAATAAGCAATGCCGTTACTTTTGACATTTCTGACGATGACAAAACACACAACGAGCTTTATCCTACATATCGGCTCAAGTTTTATGGTGGCGGGAGCTTCCTACAAGAGAATGGTAGCGATGGTTTTGACGACACAGCTCAAAAGGCAGAATATCCATACTCCAACGGTGATGCCATGCTGTACGTCTATAGTGAAGCCAAGCGAGAAGCACAGTTCTCATCCGGCGCCAGCACACGTCCCCGTTGGCTGTGGTATGCAGTCAGTCCTAAGGCGGCAATGGTAAATGACACGCCGGTAACCCCAAATTATAAGGGTGACCCCTATCATGTTAAGATTATGAGCCATTCAGCTCAGGCCTCCAGTCATAACTACTTCCGCACCTACATGGTGAACTATGACGGAAGCAGCCATGTGGTAACTGGTGTGACCACAAAGAATGAAGCAGTAGACGAAGCGCATGACAACCAACTTCCTACAGAGTACATGATTCTGAGTGCGCCTAATGACAGATATAAGTTAGTGACCGTTGATGAGATTGATGGCGCCCCTACAAACGGGTCATACGGGACTCGGCAAACTGTTAACACCTTCGAGCAGTACTGGAAGAACAACCCTACCGTCCAGAACAAGTTGGGTAATGCCAAAGTGACCACCCAGGAAAGTGCTAACGGCGACATCACACTTACTTCACAACAGGAGGCCTTATTGCCTGACGGATGGCATACCTATCAGGCATGGGCAAATGCTGCACCATGGGTTTCATGGAGTGAAGACGGAAAAACAGGAAAGCAATATCATAATAAGCACCACTGGTTCCAAACCATCGACATGGGTTCTACGGGTGAGTTCACTTTCGAGGCAACCACTCTTGAACCAGAGGTTATCCTCATCGACAATCACGGATGGGAAATCATGCGTGCACCTCTGTCTGATGCTGCAACATTGCGCAAATATGACAGTCCGATAGTGGAGGAATATAAGTGGTATCCTACCGCTACGAAGGTAACGGGATATCATAAATACAAGGTCAGCGACCCTGGAATCATAGTGTATGAATCCTACACTGATGCCGCAGGTAAGACAAAATGGCGTGATACCGGTAATCGTTACGAACATATTTCAAAATCGCTTTCAGACAATCCATACGACCACTTTACAGGAAAGGGATGGGCAGAACAGCCTGCCAGCGTAAAGACCGACTTCTATGTCACCTACACTGTTAAAACCGAGTATGCGAACCTTTATAAAGGTGCCGCTACTGAGGGGGATGTAACCGTCTCTGCCTTTTGGGTAAAACAAGGTGCCGAATATGCCAAGATAAATGATAGTAACCAACTGACGACAACTACTGTTGAGAATGACGATGACGAATTGAAATGGTATGTGAAGCCTAATTTCAACATTGACGTGGAAATGGGTTACAACTATGACGTAGAAGAAACAGATGGCGAAGAAAACACTTACACGCCAAATAAAGAGCAGAAAGATGCTCTAAACTATGCAGAAGGCAGGAACGGCTTCGACCCCTATAACGTACAGATTCAGAGTGTAAAGAACACATACTATTATTTCAAGACTGACACCAAAGATTCTCACATCTCCGGCGGTTGGGAGGGTACATCAACGGACATGAGCCTGCAGAACATGTCTAATGCCAGGCAGGAAAATATTGATGGATATGACCAGACCAAGCTAAGCATCACCAATGCTACTTTCATGGTGGTGAAGGACGTAAGCGGTCACATGCTGCTGATGCCTCGTTTCGACCACACAAAGGTGGTGAACTCTTTTTCTGCCCCACGACTGTCAAATGTAGATGCTGCTACGCAGTCTTTGGAACTCAAGATGGCTCCTAAGCTAATTCATTATTCAGGTGAGTTTGCAGCCTTAAACGGTCAATATTCTTTGGCATCAGACTTCACATTTGACGATGATTTTGAGTCATTAGGTACAGCAGAGAATCCGTTTACAGGTTCTATCGATGGTGGACTCTATACGCTTACTGGGCTTTCAACACCATTGGTAGCATACGCTGATGGTGCTGTCATTAAAAATTTCATACTGGATGAAGTAACCATTGGCAATGCTGAAGATGTGCCCAATGTGGGTGCCATTGTTGCCAATGCCACAGGTGAAACCCGTATCTATAACTGTGGTATTTTGAGTGGTAGCGTTAATGGTACTGGAAATGCTGGTAGCATAGTTGGAAATTTGGCTGGTTCTTCTCGTGTCATCAACTGCTATAGCTATGCTAATGTGAGTGGTACTACCAATACAGGCGGAATCGTAGGCTATAACGCTTATAAATCCACCTCTACAGATATCCAAACGATGGTAATGAACTGTATGTTCTATGGTGACGTTACAGGTGGTAAAGTATCCCCTATCTATGGTGGAGAAATAATAGATAATCTGAGAATAAATAATAGCCAAAAACAGGGCTTGAATAACTTTAATTACTATGCATACGAGAAAGCAACAAGCTTCAATGCTTTGAAGGAGAATAATACTAATAAAGTTTATAATAATGCTCTGGCCATAGAGGAGAGGTTCCTGACTCGCTTTGAGATTTATCGTCAGTTGCTGAATAGTAATAGGAAGTTAGCTGCGTTTTATGCAACATCATCAGAAGAAAGCGTGAAACCCTCGGACATGATGAAGTGGGTCTTGGAAACGGCTGACAGAACTATTGACAATCCTAAACCTTATCCTGTACTGAAGGCGCAGGATAAGTATCCATCTATCATTAACTATGATGTGGAAAATACTCCTGATAGCGCTACTGTAGGTCGCAATCATGGCGGAAAATTAGGTAAGACATTGACAGTGCATTTGAGTGGTACAGGCATTACCACTTCAACGCTTACCCTGCAACGTACAGACAAGGATTTCGACCGCTTCAACTTCAACTACGATAAGGTTCAATTACCGTATTTCAATGATGTAGGTACAGGTAACTATACGAATAACCAAGTTGTTACAGGTTGGAAGATCACCAGAATGACAGGAGGTACGGAAGGAACTTATACCACGGGAGACGAATTTGGCGGTTATAACTTTGCTGATCGCAAATGTACAGCGAAAGATATTTATGGTACGAGTGGACGTGTATTCTCTCAGGGAGCTTACTTCGATGTTCCTTACGGTGTGACCGACATATATATTGAACCCTATTGGGGTACTGCCGCATACGTGGCTGATGAATTTTTGGATGTAGTTTATGATAGTGGTTGGACTGGAAATAGTGTTACCCAGTTGGGTAATAATTTCTCTACAGGAAAGATCACCATTAATGGTAGTGAGCAAACTGTTTATACATCAATAAGTAGTGCTCTTTCGGGTAAAACTTCCTCATCGGTCTATGACCTTGCTATCGTACTAGTAGGTAACTTGCATACCAACGATGTCCCATCGAAGGGAAACGTGCCTTTCACCATTATGTCTGTCGATTTGGATAAGGACAATGAGCCAGATTATAGTTATATTTATAGTCATGGTGCAAGAACTACGACAGCTCCCATACGCTTTGACTTTATAAATGTTCCTGGTACAGCGCAGGCTCAAAAGCCAAGAGGTGCTACTCAGTTACGTAACGCTGCTATATTCAAAACCAGAGGGTGGTTTGAACTCACCAATACTGCATTGATGTATTTTAGCCAGTTTGAATATGAGAATCTTAAAGTTGATAATAATGATGGTCATAAAAAGGAATCTGCTCCATTAATTCTTCAAGGTGGTGTTGTCGATCAGTTCGTGTCAACGCAATCTACTAATGTTACAGGAAAAACTATTTATATACATGTAGGTGGAAATGCTTGGTTCAAGACCTTCAGTATGGGCGTTCATGGTGATGGAAGTAATGCTACACCTCACGTGCCAGTATCTGTTACAGGCGGTGACTATGACAGTTTCTATTTGACGGGCACCTATAACCCTAATGCTTCAGTGTACAATGATAATGCTGAATGTTATATCAGTGGTGGTCGCTTTGGCGAGGTGGCTGGTGCTGGACAGGAGCAGATAGGTACAGCCAATGGAGGAAAAGGCGATATTCATTGGCAAATATATAATGCCGACATCCGTGAGTTCTATGGCGGTGGCATCAATGATGCCAAAGCTGCACAGGGTAATATCCAGACAGATATCTTCAACAGTTACGTTGACAAGTTCTGTGGCGGTCCTAAGTTTGGCAACATGGCTACTAGTAAGACTGTTGTTACAAACGCTGCAGGATGTACCTTCGGAAAATACTTTGGTGCCGGCAATGGCGGTAATTCCTATAGCCGTAAGAAATACTTTGATAACACAACTTTCAATTGGAATACACTTAACGGCTATTATACGGGTGACAAAGGCAAATTCTATGATGGAAAGACGACCGACGCCGTTCAGTCCAAATATGGTAAAAAAGGTTATGGTGTAGCCACTGATATGGATTATGAGTTCTTCGTATGGACCTCTGGTACCGCCGGTGTGCGTTTCTACGTGAACTTTGCTTCATTCTCATTGGCACAATGTAATGACGTAACCTCCACTCTGACCAATTGTATCATAAATCAGGACTTCTATGGTGGTGGAAACCTGGGTAGTGTTGTGGGTACAGCTAAATCAACCCTTGATGGATGTACGGTTCATGGTAATGTGTTCGGTGGTGGCTATTCTGCTGAATTGCCTAAGATACCTGTCAGGAATGGCGGCTTTACGACCAATCCCAATTTTAACTCAAATTCAGGTATGTTTGAGCCAGGTGTATTTTCTGAAACGACTGACTATGAATGGAAACATGTAGATAACGATCCTGCTAATGGAACTGTTGGAACGGATGGTCAATATGTTAAAACCAAAGCTAACTTGGACGCTCTCGGACAGGTTGCCAATACCGATCTGACAGTCAGAAACAACTGTCTGATTGACGGCGGCGTGTATGGCGGCGGCGACGAGTCGGCTGTGAACCAGAACACGCTGGTGAAGGTTGATAACGTGAAGACATCTGGAGACACTCAAAACACCATCAACAACGTCTATGGCGGCGGAAATACAGCCGACGTGCTCGGCAATGCCGAGGTACACGTGACCAGCGGAACGGTGAGCCACGATGTCTATGGCGGCGGCCGTGGTGAGACAACTGTCGTAGGCGGCAACGTGGCGGTGAACATCGGCGCGAAGGAAGGTGGTACACTGAGCGGTAGCGGCACCATTGGTAATGTCTATGGCGGCAGCGCATTTGGCTCTGTGAACGCCAAGAAAGAAGAAGGCAACACCGTCTATTCAGGAACGGCTGAAGCCCCAAAAACTACAACTGTCAACATCTACGGCTGCACCAGCATTGACAATGTCTTTGGCGGCGGACTGGGTGAAAAGACAGAGACAACTGACATTGCCGCCCGGAACTTCGGCGACGTGACCGTCAACATGGAAGGCGGCACAGTGAAGACGGCCATCTATGGCGGCAGCAACGTGAACGGTGTCGTGAAAAAGGATGCGACGGTGACGCTGCTCGGCGGCACGGTAGGTACGCAGGGCACCATCGCGGATGCCATCTTCGGCGGTGGCAAGGGCCAGCCCACGCTGGTGGAAGGCGCTGTGACGGTGAACGTCGGCACGCTGACCGGCACCACCTACGCTGGCTCGGCCACTATCCACGGCAACGTCTATGGCGGGTCGGCTCTTGGCAACACCAGCGCAAGCAAGACGGGCAGCGACCCGATGGTCTTTACTGACAAAGCCACGAATGTCTACCTGTATGGCGGCACCATCAACGGTAACGTCTTCGGTGGCGGTCTGGGCCAACAGGCGGCAGCAGCATCGGGCACAGAGGGACAAGAAGGGTATGTAGCAGCCAAAGAAGCCATCGCGTCATACGTCGGTGGCGACGTCCTGGTGCTGCTCGATGGTGCAAAAGTACAGCAGATATTCGGCGCCAATAACCTGAACGGTACGCCGAAGGGACATGTGAAGGTATGGGTGAAGCGGACGGTGGATAGCGACAAGCCTACTGTAGATAGCGAAAGCAAGCCTATTGGCCGTGATCAGCGTACGACCTACGACGTAGCTGCCGTCTATGGCGGCGGCAACGAGGCCGACTATGTTCCAACAAAAGCGTTGAGCGCCGATGAGAATGACAAGAACGAAGCTACAGCCGAAGTGCTAATTGAAGGTTGCGACAAAACGAGCATTAATGCCGTATATGGTGGCGGAAACGCTGCTGCCGTTCCTGCCACGGACGTAACAGTGAAGGGTACGTACATTATCAATATTTTATATGGTGGTGGTAATGGTTCTGGTGATGGCAACCCTGGAGCAAACATTGGTATCTACAAAAATGGTGAGACACCTACCGACTATGGTACAGGTAAGGCTGTTACCAAACTCCTGGGTGGTTACATCAATGAGGTCTATGGTGGTAGTAATACCAAGGGGGATGTTCGTGGTGGCACGGATGTTAGCACGAAAAAGCAAGGTCAAGTAGTTTCTGGCGACTGTTGTACTGAACTGAATGTCGGTCAAATCTACGGTGCCGGTAGTCATGCGGATGTTAAAGGCGATGTAAATATTACGCTGGACTGTTTGCCGGAAGAGTTTGTGGATGCCGTTTATGGCGGTGCTGAGGAAGCAACGATTGAAGGAAATGTCACCCTGACCGTGACCAGTGGTAAGTTCGGTCGCGTATTTGGTGGTAATAATAAAGGCGGTGATATCCATGGCTCTATCACGGTCAACATCTATGAAGACGGTTGCAAGCCGCTGATTATTGGTGAAGTCTATGGCGGTGGTAATGCTGCGCCATACTCTATCTATGGATGTACAAATACAGCAGGAACATGGACGCCTAATAATGATGGAACTTTGTATTTTAACCAGCAGACAGCAGGAAGAGCAGCCATTCAAGTAAACATTCAGGCTTGTACTTCTGTCGGCAAGGTCTTTGGCGGAGGTATGGGTGCTACTGCTAAAGTAATAGGCAATACAAATGTTGATGTCAACCTCATAAAAGGTATCATCAATGGCATCAAACAATCAACAATTGGTAAGGTTGGCCAGGTATATGGCGGTGGCGGTGAAGCAGATGTGATAGGTAATACCCTTGTAGAGGTTGGTACAAAACTGGCTAACGAAGGTGAAGATGAAGGTGTTAACATCACGAGAGGAACTTATACCAGTTCAACAGAAGGTACTTATCTCAGCCCGACTGCTGACGAATATATTGATATATTGCAAGCTGGCATCTATGGTGGTGGCTATTCCGCTGACGTGGATGGTAATACCACGCTGAATATCGGTACTAAAGACCAGAGAATAGGCGAGGATCCATCCGTTACTATTGCCGGCGACATCTTTGGTGGCGGTTTCGGTCAAAGCACGCACGTTACCGGTGACGTTACAGTTAATATCGGTGCTGACACAGGCGTGCTTCCCGCTCACAATTATGTTGGCTATGCCAATATCACAGGTGATGTCTATGGTGGTAGTGCCCAAGGTAAGGTGAACTCTTATCTGAACAGCAGTAGCGTAGAAACTCCATCGGAAGGTAAGACAACCAATGTGAACTTCTATGGCGGTACCGTCAATGGTAACATTCATGGTGGTGGCTTGGGTGATGCAGAACATGCTGCTGACGTCTATGGTCCTGTTACCGTGACAATGGAAAAAGGTAGTAGTACCAATACTGTTGTTGAAAACGTGTTTGGTTGTAACAATGTTCTTGGTACCCCGAAGAGTATGGTAACGGTCAATATCAATGGCGGTACTGTTAACCATAGCGTCTATGGCGGTGGTAAGGATGCAGCCTATACACCGACGGAAAGCAGCATCAATTATCCTGCGGTAACTATTACCAACGGCACTATTGAAGAAGATGTCTTTGGTGGTGGTCTCGGTCTGACAGCAACTGTTACGAGTAACCCGCACGTCACGATTGGTGACAATGTTGAGGGGCATGTGGTTGCAATTAAAAAGTCTGTTTATGGCGGTGGTTCGTTGGCAACAGTAGATGGCAGCACGAACATTGTCATGAACAATGGTACAATAGGAACGCCAAAGGATGGTGAAACCGTCTTTGGAGGTGCTACTTACGGTAACATCTATGGCGGTGGTTTCGGAAGTAGCGAAAACGTCAGAATTGGTCTTGTCAAGGGTAATACAGAAGTCACCGTCAATGGCGGCACCGTTCTCCATAATATATATGGTGGCGGCGCCTACGGCTCGGTAGGTACTTATACATACGCCAGCGAAGATGCCAATGCTGCCATCACTGGTCGTCCCGAAGGAGCAAGAGATGGTAAGGCTACTATCACCATCCTCGGTGGCACCATTGGTACCGACGGAAAAAATAATGGTATGGTCTTTGGCTCTTCGCGAGGTGATATTGATAGCCCAGGTGCTATCCAGGACAACATGGCATGGGTTTATGAGACGGAGGTGGTGATTGGTAAAACGGAAGATAATACTACTGGTCCTCAGATTAATGGCTCAGTATATGGCAGTGGTGAGAACGGCCATACCTATAACAATGCCTCTGTAACCATCCATAGCGGTATGATAGGTATTATCGATACCAGTGTCGATGGCGGTTCTGATTATCCTTTCCGTGGTAATGTCTATGGCGGTGGTTGCGGTACGGATAAGTACTATTCAGGTGCAGTTCCAGAAGGACACACTCAACATGATGGTGAAGGTGACAAATATAACATAACAGCTGGTATAGTCAAGGGCAATGCTACGGTAACTATTGATGGTGGCAATGTGGTTCGCAATGTCTATGGTGCAGGTGCCATGGGTTCGGTAACAGGTAAGACAACTGTAAACATCAGTGGTAATTCTCAAATAGGTACTGAAGGCTACAAAGGCGGTGATGTCTATGCAGCTGCGCGTGGTGAAGACGACATGGAGGATGGCTATGCTACTGTAGGTAGTACTGAATTGAATATCAGCGGTGGTACTATCTGGGGTAGTGCCTTCGGCGGCGGACAGTTAGGAACCGTCAAGGGTAGCGTTGCTGTCAATGTCAGTGGCGGTGTCGTCAAGAACGACGTCTACGGCGGCGGCGCCTTGGCAAATACCAATACGGATAACTGGGATGCTACCAACAACACTTGGAAGGTAGAAAACAGTGCTTCAACAGATTACTATGTTCCTGTTAAGCACCTTACTGCTGGCACTTCTTCCGTTACTGGATATTATACAGAGTCGGATGGTAACTATACTGTAACAACTGATGATAAGGCTGTAGCGAACACCACTTATTATAAGAAGCTGACATATCCCGCAAATATTCATAACATTGCCGACAACGGCACAACCTACAAGACTACTGTCAACTTGACGGGTGGTGTTATAGGTAATGCATACGGTGGTGGATTAGGACAGTTGACATCAGGAGGCGCTACTACTGGCGAAGGTGCTGTTCAAGCAATGGTTTATGGTGATGTTGATGTTACCGTCGATGGTGCTGCATTTACAGCCCTCGTGGAGGCATCTGCAAAGAATGCACCTGTCACTGGTCGAGTATTTGGCTGTAACAATATCAATGGTACTCCTAAGGGCAAGGTAACGGTAATCATCAATAAAACCAAGCGAATTGATGGTGGTAACCACACCTTAGGTGAATTTGAAATCCAAGGTGTATATGGTGGTGGCAACCTTTCCGAATATGTTCCCCAATTGTATGATCCTGATACGGAATTCGGTCAGAAGACAAAAGTGATTATCAATGACTGTGAAGCCAGTATATCAAAGGTATATGGTGGTGGTAATGCCGCTAAAGTACCTTCTACTGATGTTACAGTTAATGGCGCATTTGAAATTGGTTATGTCTTCGGTGGTGGTAACGGTGGCGATATGATTAACAAAAACGGTAGCTGGATTGAGAATACAGGTGCTGACGTGACCTATTATACCAATGTCTTATTAAAGGGTGGTACTATCGGTCAGGCTTTTGGTGGCAGTGACTCCAGAGGTACTGTTGGAGGCTCTGATGTTAGACAAGCAACGGGAGGTCTTTGTCCCTTGCGTCTTGTAAACCTCTATGGCGCTGGTAATGGTGAGCAAGCTTCATCTGCAGGAGACATCACTATGACTGTATCTGGATGTGGCGAAAACAATGAGATTCAGAATGTATTTGGTGGCGCTTATAAAGCAA
>JAEEGI010011983.1_pt1 | contig 18613 bp, 11 predicted proteins | sample 8958751 | NCBI WGS metagenome assembly JAEEGI01 (sample SAMN16246545, study PRJNA631951) | gut metagenome | biome: gut microbiome; feature: rumen; material: KS-attached | host: Bos | place: Iran: Karaj | collected 2018-10 | reverse complement strand
GCGTGAACGTGGCAGACGCGGCCCACGCCCTCGGTGTCTCGCGGAATACGCTGAATCGCCGCATATCCGCCGAACTCGGTCGCTCCGCCAGCGCCGAACTGCACCGCCAGCGCCTGATGCTGGCCAAGCGACTCCTCTCCGACCCCGGAAACAAGGTCGAGTATGTCGCCCGCATGGCGGGTTTCTCCTCGGCCTCGCACCTCGGCTCCGCCCTGCGCGCCGACTGCGGTCTCTCGCCGGTGGCGTTCCGGGATGGCCGGCCACGCCCCTAGGGGCGTATATGGTGCGAATCTGATACAACTTGCTCAATTCTGATATTGACGCGCCAATCGGGGAATGTTAGAATTGTGTCGTTTTCTTTACCCTAATACAGGAAAGGCACGACAATGAAACCTTCACGCATTCTCGCACTTGGTCTGGGCGTCGCAATGGGTCTGGCGGCTTTGCCGCGCACGGCATCCGCCGAGCAGCCCGACAAGTGGGTGAGCTACGTCGAATCGACGGGTTCGCAATGGGTCGATACCGGCATCATCGGCCGCCCCAACACCAAGATCGAGGCCAAGGTCGAGTGGATGGACCTTGCCGACAGCGCGTTCGTCGCCTGCGGCCTCTGGAGCAACGATACCCGGTTCTACATGTGCTACTGCAATTCCAAAAATGCTAATTATACTATGCTTCTGTCGCAGCGGGTGAACGTTGTTGCTAAATTGTCAAACGGCTGGGAGACCCGTTGGGAAAAGAACCGCGTGTACAACTACACCGCCGCGTTCTCCGCGACGAACAGCGCTGGCCAAAGCACAGGCACCATCACGGTGGACGGAATCGGCCCATGGAGCACGACCTTTACGGGCCTCAATACCGGACGGAGCCTCTATGTCTTCGCCAACAACAGCGCGGACGGATCGGTGGGCGGAAGGTCCAAGACGCGTTGCTACGGCCTGAAGATTTACCAGGGGCCTGAGGATGGCGGCGACATGGTGCTTGTGCGCGACTTCCAGCCCGGCATCAAGGATGGTAAGCCCGGCCTGTACGACGCCAAGCACGACGTCTTCTACTCCTCCATATCCGGCACCGAACTCGTCTGCGACGAGAACAGCGAATACCCCGACGAGTTCATCGAGTATGTGGAGTCGCAGGGCGTAGCCGCAGAAGCCGACGGCCAGAAACCAGCCTACATCGACACGGGCATCATCGGCAAGGCCGGAACCATCGTTGAGTTTAAGGAGACATGTCTCTGCAATGACAATAGTGAGCATTGCGTCATTGGTGCAAGGAGTGATTCCAACACACGCTTTTTCATGTGGTATCAGGCATCCGGACATGCGGTTGGTCTTGGGTACGGAACCTCTTATTGGCGTCCGGTGACGACCGATCCGACCAAGGAAGGAGCGTGGAATGACGCAAATCTCTATCCACTGAACTATGGCGACACGACGCACGCACGGGTCTCCTTCGCGGCAGGATCGCAGACCTTCACGGCCATTAACGATGAAACTGGGGCCGAGAAGATCTGGACATCGTTGTCGAATGCCGCCACGGTCAACACAGGCCGGAGCCTCTACGTCTTCGCGAGAAACAGCAACGGGACTCCGGACTCATACAGCGCATCGCGTCTCTATTTCCTGAAGATTTGGCAGGACGGCAATCTCGTGCGCGACTTCAGGCCGTGCCTTGAGAACGGCGTCGCCGGACTCTACGACGACGTGTCGAAGCGCATCTTCTACTCGCTCGGCACGCCGCTCGCCTACAACAACGTCTGCAAACAGTCGGTCAAGCCCAAGGAGGTCGTTTTCGTCGAGTACATCGAGTCCGACGGCAACAACACGCTTGACACCGGCGTCCGTGCCCGCACGGGGACAAGGGCCAAGGGCGTGATGATGTGGACGGCCGAGGACGAAAACGGTGGCGGCAAGACTCGCATTTGGAACCGCGAGAACTATCGCTACCTGGAAGGTACGGTTGCCGTGTTCTGGCGCAACAAGCGGGCGTATCTCGGGGCAAGGAACATTAAGGACTCAAACGGATGGTTCCACATGTTCCATGAATGCGATGCGATACACCTGTCGCAATACGGAAGCAGCGGCGAGATGCACTTGCAAAATGGCGGAGCCGATGTTCCGGCATACGTTGGTGTCACGAATTCGTTCGACGTGACCTTTGCGGATGGATCGCAGACGGTGGAATGGAACGGCGCGCAAGTTTTGAGCACGAACATTGCAGGCACCGTCGATACAGGCAACAACCTCTGTCTCTTCTCGTCGAGCCACTGGCGCTGGCGTTCCCAGGCGAGGTGCTACGGGCTTGAAATCTGGCAGGACGGCGTGAAAGTGCGCGACTTCAAGCCGTGCCTGGTCGATGGCAAGGGGATGCTCTACGACACGGTGACGGAAAGCATCTACCGCCCGTCGCCCGACATCCCCGCCTCCCGGACGGGCAAGATTGTCTTCACCGGCGAAGAGAAACCGGCCAACTACGTCGAGTACGTGGAGACCGACGGAAAGGTGTTCATCGACACCGGCGTCATCGGCAAGTCCGGCACCAAAGCCGAGTTCAAGGAGACGAGCATGCAGAAGTCCACGTCCGAGGAAGCCTTCCTCGCCTCCTATGGGGGCAGCAGCGACGACGTATCCCGGTGCTTCATGTGGTATCATGCGTGGGGCTACAACGTGGGACTCGGCTACGGCACCTACTATCGGCCGAAAAAGAACGATCCTTACACGGATGCGGCGAACTCTTCGGATCCGGACGTTTACATGCTGAACTCGGGCGACACGACCCACGCGCGCGTTTCGTTTGCCGTCGGAGCCCAGACCTTCTCGGCCATCAACGACGCCACGGGGACGGAGACCCTCTACTCGTCCAAGACGTCTTCCACCAATGTCGATACCGGCAGAACCCTCTATCTTTTCGCAAAGCACGACAGCGATGCGGGCACACCGGGAACCCCCGCCGCGTCGCGGTTCTTCTTCCTGAAGATTTGGCAAGGCGACGCCGACGGGAGCAACATGCAGCTTGTCCGCAATTTCAAGCCGGTGAAGCTCTCGAACGGGCTCGTCGTGCTATGGGACTTCGTGAACGATGTGCCGTATGTCCCGAAATCGGTGACGTCGCCCTACAATGACACGACCTTCCCGAACGTCGGGCCGGACGGAGAGAAGATAGCCACAGCTTTCATCATGGTTGTTCGCTAGACGGGATGCCGAGGTGATGGGGCTGCGTTTCGCCATGCTTGCGGCATGTGCTGCCGCCATTGTCCCGGTCGAGCGCGGAGTGGCGGCGGACATCGCGAAGGCCATAGCCGAAACGCCCGATGGCGGCGTGGTCCAGCTGCCGGACGGCCAGGTGTTCCTGGAGGGCCCGATTGAGATCAATGGCCGAACGAACCTTACCGTGCGCGGCGGGAAGGACACCGTCGTTGTCCTGCATTACTCGCCGTGGGACCATCCGGTGTGGGACCATTCCCCGCGCTTCTTCATCCGGAATTGCACAGGCGTCGCTTTCGAGAAGATCCGCGTCACGACCGACAACCCGGTGAACGCCACAGGTCGCGTCGTGGCGAAGAACCCGGAGGACGGCACCTACGAGGCCGAGATCGACCCGCAGTTCCCCATTACCGGCTGGGAGCACTTTTTCGCTTCGGACTCCTTTGACGATGACGGCATCCCCGACTACGTTCTCGCGACGTACGACTACAGGTACATTCGCACGAAGACGCTGCCCGACGGCAAGGGCGGCGAGCGCAAGAAGACCGTCGCTCTCGCCTACGAGGTCGTCGGGCCGCAGCGTGTCCGTGTGGAGGCATCCGCCTCCGCTCTGGAACGCCTCCGCATCGGCCATCGCGTCCTCTACCGCTACACGGTCTATGGCCACAGCGTGTTCCAGATCGTCGCCTCCCGCGACACCGTCCTTCGCGACATCGAAATTGAGCGCTGTCCAAGTTTCGGGGTGGATGTGCTGCCGCCGTCCGACAACCTGACGCTTGAGCGGTTCAACATGCGCGTGCCGGAGGGCGACCACGCGCTCTACGCCGCGAATGCCGACGGAATCCACATCCTCGGCCTCGCCGGGCGCTTCACGATGCGCGACTGCCACTTCCTTGGCCTCGGCGACGACGCCTTGAACATCCACGCCAAGTCCGGCGAAATCGCGGTTTTCGATCCCGCGAGCGGTGCGCTGAAGGTAATCTGCCGCAACACGTTCCGCAAGGAAGTCCCGCTGCCGCGGAACTGGATGGCCGTCGGCGACACGCTTGCCGTCCACGATGCCATGACGTTCCTCGAAAAGGGCCGGATGGTCGTCACCCGGTTCGAAGGCGCCGGAAGCGCCGTCGTGCGGATTGTCGATGGCTCGGTTGCCGCCAGCGACTTCGTCGCGAACACCCGCGACATGCCATCGGTCGAAATCGAGGGTTGCTCCGTTGAGCGGACGCGGGCGCGGGGTTTTCTCCTCCAGTCCAGCCACATGAGGGTCCGCGGCTGCACGTTCCGATGCCTGTCGCTTCCCGGCATCATAATAGCCCCGGACTTCAGGGGGTGGTTCGAGGCCGGGCCGGCCGAGGACGTTGAAATCTCCGGCTGCACGTTCGAGAAGTGCGGCATGAACGGCACCCCCGCGAACAGGGGCGCGATCACAGTGAAGACGAGCCATGGCGACTCGCTTGACGACATCCCCGCCGGTGTCCACCGCGACATCCGCGTTTTCGGCAACACATTCCGCAACTGCGGCGCGGCGGGTGTCTTCATTGCCTCCGCCAGCGGCGTCGAGGTGCGCGACAACGTCTTTGAGAACGGCTGGCGGAATCCGCCGCCGAACGCCGATCCTGAGCGCCGCGACGTGCGGTTCTTCCACTGCGACGGCATCGTCACCGCCGCAACGAAACCCGCCCCCTTTGTCCTGGCCGAGCGCGGGAAGGCGGCGGATTGCGCGATTGTCATCCCAGCAGATGCCGCGCCCCCTGTGCGCTACGCTGCCGAGGAGCTTCGCGACTTCACCGAAAAGACGACGGGCGTGACACTGCCCATCGTCGTCCAGGGAACGGGGAACGGGGAAGAGGGAATGGGGAACGGGGAATGTCCACAAATCCTCATTGTTCACAAATCCTCATTTTCCACCAATGAAAATGCCAATTCCCATAATTCCACAATCCCACAATCAACAAACTCTGCGTCCTCTGCGTCTCTGCGTCTCTGCGTTAAAAAATCTTCCCCGGACTCTTTTCGACTAAAGGCCGAGGGCGGGCGGCTGCACATCGTCGGAGGCGGTCCCAGTGGCGTCCTTTACGGCGTGTACGAGGTTTTGGAGCGTTTCGCCGGATGCCGTTGGTACGCCTCTTGGCACACCGTCGCGCCGCAGCGCGACCGCATCGAGGTGCCGGCCGACCTTGACGAGACGCACGAACCCGCGTTCGCGATGCGCGAGCCGTTTTGGTACGATGTCCGCGAAAACCAGGACTTCGCCGCGCGCCTCCGCGTGAACAGCCGGTCGTGGCGGACATTCGACGAGAAGTACGGCGGCAACCCTTACCGCTTCGGCGGCGGCCTCGGCAGCTGCCACACGTTCGACACGCTCCTCCCGCCTTCCAAGTACTTCGACGCGCATCCGGAGTACTTCAGCATGGTCAAGGGGCGTCGCATCAAGGACCGCACACAACTTTGCCTGACAAATCCCGATGTGCTGCGCATCGTCACATCCAACGTCCTTGAGCGCATCCGCAAGGACCCGGGCGCGAAGTTCTACGGCGTGAGCCAGAACGACTGGTTCAACTTCTGCGAGTGCCCCAGCTGCAAGGCGGTCGACGACGAGGAAGGCTCCCACGCAGGCACGATGGTCCGCTTTGTCAACGCCATCGCCGAGGCGGTCGAGAAGGAGTTTCCAGGCGCGATCATCGAGACCCTCGCCTACCAGTACACGCGCAAGGCGCCGACGAAGACGAAGCTCCGCCACAACGTCGTGCCGTGCCTCTGCACCATCGAGTGCGACTTCGCCCGGCCGCTTGACGAAAGCGGGTTCAAGGAGAACATCTCGTTCCGCAAGGACATCGAGGACTGGAGCAGGCTCACGGACTTCCTCTACGTCTGGGATTACACGACGGATTTCGGCCACTATCTTCTGCCCTGGGCGAACGTCTACGCCCTGCAGGGCAATCTGCGCTTCTTCCGCAGACACAATGTGAAGGCTATTTTCGAGCAGGGGGCATACCAGGGGCGCCACGCCGATTTCGCGGAACTCAAGGCGTGGCTGCTCGCGAAGTGGATGTGGAATCCCGACCTGCCAATGGAGCCTCTGCTTGACGACTTCTTCGCCGGATACTACGGCAAGGGCGCGCCGTTTGTCCGCGCGTACTTCGAGAAGCTGCACCGCCTCCAGTTGGATTACTCAAAGAACCCCGAGCATCCGCTGCTCATCTTCGACGGCGTGGAGAATCCCGCGCTCCCGGATTCGTTCCTCGAAGAGGCGGCCGAACTGTGGGCGAAGGCCATCGAAGCCGTAAAGGACGACCCCGCGACATCCTACAACGTGCGCATGGGCGCGATGTCGGTGGACTATGCGCGGCTGCAGCGTGGCAACCGACTCCTGAATTTCACCGAGTCCGCCATGCCGCCGGAAAAGGCTAGGGCCCTTGCGCAATCGCTTCTCGACCGCATGGCCGAGGCGAAGCACGTCCGACTGGCGGAAGCCGACAGGTCGGATATGATCGCCCAATGGCGGAAGATCGCCGAAGGAAAGGTTGTAATTGGCAAGTCGGAATCCGGCGAACTGGAGGATTGCTTCCTGCCGATAACGAATCGCGGCAAGTGGGGCGACCACGTCGACGATTCGAAGGCAGGCGACGGCAGGGCGCTCAAGCTCTTCAACACGCATTTCCAGTGGTGCGTTCAGCTCCCGATGAGCAGCATCGCGTTCAAGCCTGGCAGGAAGTACCGGCTCAGCATGCGCGTCCGCGTGGACAGGGCAGGTGACGGCGAGGCCTTTTGGGCTGGCGTCTACAGCAAGGGGGCCTCGCGCGGTCGCGGCGGCATCGAGCCGCGCACAACGGACATCCCCGACGGCGAATACCACTGGTACGACGTGCTGGAATGGATTCCCGCGCCGGACGAGTATTTCTGGATAGGCCCCGGCCGCTTTGGCCAGGGCGGAAAATCCGCCATCAACGCCGTTTGGATTGACAAGATCGCCTTCCACCTTGTGGACACACCGAAGTCCGAGACGGTTCTATGGCCGTCTGCTGAAACGGAGTTGCGGGCGCAGCCCGATTCTGTGCTTGCGATGCTACCGGACGGCGCGGCGGAAGTGAAAACAGGCGTGGAGTTTTCATATCCCGGCGTTCGCATGGATTTCCTCGCTAGCGAAAGCGACCTCTCTTCCTTCGGGCGCGTCGTCATTTCGGTGAGCAACACCACGGACAGAATGGAGACGGTGCAGCTGAGCGTCAAGGGCGAGACCGTGCAGGGACAGACACCCGGTGGCAGCGTCCGGCTCGCGCCGCATGCCACCGGCGAGATTCGCGTCGAACTCAAGAACATGCCGTGGACGCTCGACGCCCCGCTGGAACTCGTCGGGATGCGCGGCTTCCCGAAGGCCCCGGGGGATGGCTCGACCTTCGACTTGCGCCGTACCCACTCCTTCCACATCTTCCTCAAGCAGGACGGCAAACCGGGCGGTTTCGCCGTGCGCCGCATCGTCGCGTCCAACGCAGGGGCGAAGCAGAAGGTTCTCCCGGCCGCGACGTTTTTGCCATTCGTGGACCGCTACGGACAGTTCGCGCACGACGACTGGCCCGGCAAGGTCCACAATGACGCCGACCTCGTCGCCGCGCGCGAAGCCGAGACGGCGTGGCTTGCGCAGAATGCCGCCGGTCCGATTCCCGACGTCGACCAGTACGGCGGCTGGGCCGGAGGCCCGCAGCTGGAGGCCACGGGATTCTTCCGCACGGAGAAGGTGAATGGCAAGTGGTGGCTCGTCGATCCCGAAGGACACCTTTTCTTCTCGCACGGCGTGAATGCCGTCACCACCAGCGCCGAAACGGGCGTCGGGTTCCGCGAGAACTACTTCGCCTGGCTGCCGGCAAAGGACGACCCGCAGTACGGTGCCTTCTGGTCCGTCCGGACGGCCCCCGAGGCGCACGGATTCTACAAGGACCCGGCGCACGCCCCCTTCGACAAGTTCGACTTCGCGAAGGCGAACGCGCGCCGCAAATACGGCCCGGACTGGGAGCGCGACTGCGCGGAACGCACCCATGTCCGGATGCGTGTCTGGGGGCTGAACACGATCGCGAGCTGGAGCAGCGTCGCGATCCGGGAGATGCGCCGGACGCCCTACACGGCGAAGTTCAACACGCGCGGCCCCGTGATCGAAGGCTCCACCGGCTGGTGGGGCAAATTGCGCGACCCCTTCGCGCCTGAGTTCGCCTCGAACGTTCGCGCAAGCGCCGCCGAGGCGGCCGCGCAAAGCGGCGAGGACCCGTGGTGCGTCGGGTGGTTCGTCGACAACGAACTCAGCTGGGGGAACGACGACCGCGAAATCGGGCGCGCGGTTCTGCGTTCGCCGGCGACGCAGCCCGCGAAAGTCGCAGCGCGCGATTTGCTTGCGGTGAAATACGGAACTGCCGAGGCACTTGATGCGGCGTGGGGTACGCAATACGGCTCGTGGGACGCCTTCCTCGCCGCCACGAACATGCCCGACGAGGCGCGATGCGGACAGGACCTCGCGGACATCCACCGCGCCGCCGTCGCCAAGTATTTCAGCACCGTCCGCGACGCCATCAAGGCCGTTGCGCCGAACCGCCTCTACCTCGGCTGCCGCATCGCCTGGGGACGCGACGTCGTCTATGAGGAGTGCTCGCGCTACGCCGACGTGGTGAGCGTCAACGCCTACGGAAGCCCGCCGATGCGCGACCTGCCGCCGACCGCGGTCGACAAGCCCATGCTGAGCGGCGAGTTCCACTTCGGCGCGCTTGACCGCGGGATGTTCCACACCGGCCTCGTCGCCACACGCAACCAGGAGGAGCGCGCGGACTCCTACCGCGCCTACGTCGGCGCCTGCCTCGACCACCCCCGCTATGTCGGGACGCACTGGTTCCAGTGGATGGACCAGGCGCTCACCGGACGGGGCGACGGCGAAAACTACCAGATTGGCTTTGTAACCGTGACCGATGCGCCCTATCCCGAACTCGTTCGGGCCGCGCGCGACATCGCCGCAACCATGTACCAACGCCGCTTCGGAGAGCGGCATACCGGAGGAAACAATCCCTAGAATGAAAACAATGACGTATGACGTTGTCGTCGTAGGAGCCGGCCCCGCCGGCCTGGCGGCGGCAGAGGCGGCCAAGCTGGCCGGAGCCGAAAAGGTTTTAATCATCGAGCGCGACACGCGGGCGGGAGGCATTCTCCAACAGTGCATCCATCCCGGATTCGGGCTTCAGATGTTCGGCGAGGAGCTGACCGGGCCGGAATATGCCGAGCGCTACTTCACGCGGGCGACTGCGTCCGGCGTGGAGCTTCTGACCGGCACGACGGCTCTCGAACTGCGCGACAGGGAACTGGTCTGCGCGGGCGCCGAAGGCATTCTGCACATTCGCTTCGGCGCGCTGGTCTTAGCCATGGGCTGCCGTGAGCGGACGCGCGCCAACCTCGTGATTCCCGGCAGCCGTCCCTCCGGCATCTACACGGCGGGAACCGCCCAGAAGCTGATCAACCTCTACGGCGACAAAGTCGGCAAGGAGGTCGTCATTCTTGGAAGCGGCGACATCGGCATGATCATGGCGCGTCGCCTGACGTTGGAAGGCGCGCACGTCAAGGCCGTCGTCGAGCTGATGCCCTTCCTCGCCGGTCTGACGCGCAACAAGGTGCAGTGCCTGGATGACTTCGGCATTCCGCTTCTGCTTTCGCACACGGTCATCGACATCGAGGGAGTCGACAGGCTGACGTCCGTCACGATTGCCCCGGTGGACGAGAAGCGTCGGCCAATTCTCGACAAGCAGGAGAAAATCGCCTGCGACACGCTGCTCCTGTCCGTGGGGCTGATCCCCGAGAACGAACTGAGCCGGAGCGGGAACATCGCGCTTTCGTCGGTTACGCGCGGGCCAATCGTGAACCAGTACAAGCAGACCTCGAATCCCGCGGTCTTCGCCTGCGGGAACGTCCTGCACGTGAACGACCTTGTGGACCATGTTAGCCGCGAGAGCGCGGAGGCGGGACGGAACGCGGCCCGTTTCGCGGTGGGGAAGTTGCCGTTGGCCGTCACCTGGCCCACGGTTCCCGGGAAAGGCATCCGCTACGTCTGCCCGCAGATGGTCGTCGCGGATGGAAGCGAGGACGTCACCCTCTATTTCCGGACAATCGTCCCCGGCCGCAAGACTGTGCTGCGTTGCACGTCCGGAGGAAAGGAACTGGCGGTTAGGAAATGCGTGCGGACGAGTCCGGGCACCATGGAGCAACTGGTGATTCCGAAGGACGCGGTCGCGTCTCTGGGCGGCCCGATTGAAGTCAGCTGCGAGCATGGGGAGGTTTTGGCATGAAAAAGACAATCATTTGCACAGTTTGCCCACAAGGGTGCCACATCGAGGCGGAATTCACCAATGCCGACGACATTGTGCTGAAGGGCTTTTCCTGTCCGCGCGGCGAGCGCTACGCCAAGGACGAGTGTCTGGCACCGAAACGCACGTTCACGTCGTCAGTGCGCATTAACGCGGCCGGGCGGCGCATGCTGCCGGTCCGGACGAAGGACCCGGTTCCGAAGGAGATGCTTCTCCCCTGTGCGGAAGCCGTCAGAAAGATTCACATGGAGGGGCATGTCCACGTCGGCGACGTCATTCAGAAGGATTTCCTCGGAACGGGCACGGACCTGGTCGCATCAATGACACTGTAGGAGATTTCGCCATGTACAAGACAGACATTCTCATCATTGGCGCCGGCGCCGTCGGAACTGCGCTGGCAAGGGAATTTTCGAAATACAAGGTCAAGGTCCTCGTCTGCGACAAGAACGACGACGTCGGCGGCGACGCTTCCAAGTCATGCAGCGGCCTGACCTCCACCAGCGCGACGATGCCGGTTGGGACACTTGAATGCAAGATACGCACCATCTCGCACACCATGGTCGACATCCTCTGCCGCGACCTGGACATCCCGATCATACACTGCGGCAGCATCGCGCCGGTCCTCACCGACGACCAGATGGCGCAGGTGCCGAAGCTGCTCGACAGGGCCTGGCAAAACGGCGTCTGGGACTACGAGTTCCTGCCGCGCGAGGAGATTCTGGAGATGGAGCCGGTGCTGAACCCGGCGATCAAGGGCGGCATCTACAGCCCGCGCGACTCGCAGATCAACCAGTTCCTGATGGTCGTGGCCGAAGCGGAGAACGCCGCCGAGAACGGCGTCGAATTCCTGCTCGATTGCGAAGTGATTGGCATTGAAACCAAGGACGGTCGCGTCCAGCGCGTTCTGACGACAAAGGGCGAGATCGAGGCCATGTGGGTCGTCAACGCCGCCGGCCTCCACTGCGACGACATCGCCAGGATGGTCGACGAATGCGACTTCACCGTCCATCCCCGCAAGGGCGAGTTCTACGTCCTCGGCCATGACACGCCGGTGAAGGTGAAGCACATCATCTCCTCCGTGCCGACGCCGAAGACGCGTGGCGTCCTCGTCATCCCGACGACGGACGACAACCTCCTCATCGGCCCGACGGCCGACGACGTGGAGGACAAGAACGACAAGAAGACGACACGCGAGGGACTCGAAGAGGTGCGGACCAAGGCTCTGGACATGGTGCCGGGCCTGTGCTTCGCGGACACCATCACGCAGTTCGTCGGCGCCCGTCCGGCGCGTCTCCCCGAGGGATACAACATTCTTGTCTCGGAAAAGGCGAGGGGATACGTCGGAATCTCCGGCATCCGCTCAACCGGTCTCACGGCCAGCATGGCTCTGGCGAAATACATCATCCACGAGATGCAGGCCGCCGGCCTGGAGCTTGAGCGCAAGGTCGGATGGATTCGCACACGTCGCGGCATCGTCAAGTTCAGCGACAAGACCGACGCGGAGAAGGATGCCCTGATTGCGAAGGACCCGCGCTACGGGAACATCGTCTGCCGCTGCGAGCAGATCACCGAGGCGGAAATTGTGCAGGCGATCCACCGCCCCGTCGGCGCGAAGACGCTGGACGCCGTGAAGCGGCGTGTCAGGGCCGGCATGGGCAGATGCCAGTCAGGCTTCTGCGGTCCGCAGGTCATCGCCATCATCGCCCGCGAACTCGGCATTCCCGAAACCGAAGTGCGCAAGCGCGGCGTCGCGGCATACATGCTGGACCATTAGGCCAATTGGCGAAATGTTTTAATTCCGGCCTTTCAAAGGAGTATAATGTTTTCGGTACTGCTGCCGAAGACCGTTTCGTTTCATTGTGATGTGATTCTGATATATGAATGCCCATAGGGGAATCACCTTTGCCATCGTGTGCTCTGCCGTTGCCGCGCATGCGGCGACGTGCTACACGGTGCCGGACGAGTACCGTTCCGGGCTGTGGGAGGCGTTCGTGGACGGACGGACGAACGGCGTGGCGAGCGCGCGCACATGCGACCCGCCGTTCGAGAAGCAGGACGCAGGCGGCGAATACGCCTTCACCTCGTTCGAGATGGACGCCCCGGCTGTCGTCACCGTGCGCCCGATGATCGCGCGCGACATGGGCCGCGTCCGCATCCTTCCCGCGTCAGCCCCTGTCAAAATGCGGCCACTCCCGGACGGCGCTCTGGAACTCGCCGTGGAACGCCCCTGTCGCTTCTCCGTCGAACCTGACGGACGCCGCAACCCACTCCTCGTCTTCGCCAACCCGCCTGAGCGCAACGCGCCGGACGAGAACGACCCCAAGGTGAAAGTATACGGGCCGGGTGTCCACCTCGGCGGCGCGAACGGCCGAATCGAACTCAAGGACGGCGAGACTCTCTACCTCAAGGCGGGCGCCTTCGTCAAAGGCGGAATCTACGCGACCGGAAAGGATATCCGCATCTGCGGCCGCGGCGTGCTGGACTGCTCCCCATGGGAGCATTGGAAGGGCCCGACTGGCTTCGCGGTGCACTTCCTTGGGTGCCGGAACGCCACAGTCGAGGACATAACCGTCCGCGGCGCATTTCACTGGACCGTCGTGCCGATGAACAGCGCCGGCGTGACGGTGCGCAACGTCAAGATATGCGGCGGGCGCGTGCAGAACGACGACGGCATCAACCCCTGCAACTCGCGCGACGTGCTGATCGAGGACTGTTTCCTGCGCACCGACGATGACTGCATCGCCGCGAAGGGACTGAAGACCGAAAACGGCAACTGCGAAAACGTGACCGTGCGCAATTGCGTCTTCTGGTGCGATCGGGCGCGCATCGTGCTCATGGGGCACGAAAGCCGCGCGCCCTACATGCGGAACTTCCTCTTCGAGAACTGCGACGTGGTGCATTTCCAGATGCCGGTCTTCCTGATGGAACCCGGCGAGGAGATGCATCTGGAGAACATCCGGGTCAAGGACTTCCGGATAAACACGGAAAAGTCGGACCGCAGAATGTACATCGTCTCGGCCAGCCCCGTGGTCAACCGCTACATGCGCACGAAAGTCCCGGGGCACATTTCCGACTGCGCGTTCGAGAACGTCTCCGTGACCGGCGAGCGTGTCGAATGCAGGTTCAAGCTGTCCGGCAGCGACGAGACCCACAAGACGGCAAATGTGACCATCGCGGGCGCGAGTCTCTACGGCGAGCCGGTCAAGGCCGGCGACCCGTCGGTGCGCATCGGCGACTTCACCGAGAATGTCGTTGTAAAGCCATGAGAGTTTCCATGTCAATAATAACGCAATGCAGGGCATTGGCGCTGGCGAGTCTGGCGGCGCTTGCCGTTTGGCCGCGCGTCGGCGCGGCGGAAGTGAAACTGGCGGACCCCTTCGCAGACGGCGCGGTCCTTCAACGCGGCATGCGCGTTCCCGTCTGGGGCACGGCCGCTCCCGGTGAGCGAGTGGAAGTGTCATTTGCCGGGCAGATCACGAACGCTGTCGCAGGAGCCGATGGCAAATGGCGCGTGGACTTGTCGCCGATGGAGGCGTGTCGCGAGGGACGCGTCCTCTCGGCCGCGGGGTCGTCGGGCGGCGCCCCGGCAGAGGCGCGCGACATCCTCGTGGGCGAGGTGTGGTTCTGCTCGGGACAGAGCAACGCGGAGCTTCCTTTGGTTGGCGGTTCGCCACGCTTCCGTGACGGCAAGGGCTCCATGCGGGCGCAGATGACGCACAAGCCGCTCATCCGCTTCTGCTACCAGGCGGCCTACTGGTGCAACGCCGAGCCACGAACCAACTGCCTTAAGAAAGTCAAGTGGCTGTCCTGCACCCAGGAAAACCTCCTGGCCTCCTCGTCGTTTTCCGCGATGGGCGTCTATTTCGCGCTGGAACTCTTTTCCGCGCTCGACATCCCCGTTGGCGTCATAGGCGCGTGGTGGGGCGGGACGCCCATCGAGGCGTGGATTCCGGCGAGCGGGCTGGCCTCCGTCCCGGAAACGGCGGAGCTTGCCGGAATCGCAGTATGCGGGACATCAAAGTTTCCCAAGGAGGGAGGCTTCGGCGGCTACGAAAAGGCCCAGAACCAGCCGCGCGTCCTCTGGAACGCCATGCTTGCGCCGTGGGCGCCCTACGCGATGCGAGGTTTCATCTGGTACCAGGGGGAGAGCAATGTCGGCGACGGCGCGGCCTACGCGCCGAAGATGCACGCCCTCTACAACGGCTGGTCACGCGAATTCGAGAACCCGGACCTGCGCATACGCTTCGTGCAGCTCGCGCCGTGGTGGGACGGGCGCGCCCCCGCGCTCCAGATGGCGCAGGCGAAGTTCGCCGCCGAGGAGCCGAACGCCGAGATGGCCGTGGTGAACGACGTCGGCAACTTCCGCGACATCCATCCCAACGACAAGGAGACAGTCGGCCAGCGTCTCGCCCTGCTTGCGCTTGAACACGACTATGGCTTTGACCTCGAGTCCGATTCGCCCGTCCCGCGCGAGTGGCGCGTCGAGGGCGACGCCTTCGTCGTCGAGTTCGACCATGCCAAGTCGCTCTATGTCTACAATCCCGACACATCGCTTGACACCGGACTTGAAATCTGCGGCGAAAACGGCGAATGGAAGCCCGGAAAGATCAGGAACCTCAAGGGAAAGTATGGCAACATCAACGGCGCGCAGCTCGTAGTCGCGGCAGACGGCGTAGACGCGCCGCAGAAGTTGCGCTACCTCCATTCGCGCCCATGGTTCGGCGCGATATACAATGAGGTCAATCTGCCGATGGGGGCGTTTCTGCTTGAGGGGAGTTCCAACGGCCCTTGAGCGGTGTTTGACACCAGGGCGGTTATCCCTTGAAAGGATTGACGGCCGTCACGTTGCCGTATTTCTGTCCGTCGTTCAGGTCTTCCGAATAGATTGTCGAGCATCCCGCCTTGTTTGCGGCGGCGAGAATTAAGGCGTCGTAGAAACCGACGTGCCACTCCTCCTTTCCTGTCACTCCGGAAAAGATGAGATCCTTGGTGTCAGACACATACCCGTAGGATGCCATTTTGGAAAGCATGGCGTTGATTTGTGCCGCCGTCTTTGTACTCTTTTTGAATGCGAAATTGGCGAACTCCTTCAGCACCTGGGAACTCACGCAAATGACATCGTCCCTGTAGGATTTTGCGATGAGATCAATGGCGACGGCCTTTTTCGCATGGTCTTGATCGCTGAGTGCGTAGACCCAGACATTCGTGTCGATGAAAACCATCTTGGGCTACCTCGCGTTAGCGGCCTCACGGTCAAACTTGACTTTGCCGTCAAACCATCCCTCCTCGGATGAAAGGAAATTCTTCAGCTTCTCAGCCTCCTCGTTTCGCGCCTTTCGCTCCATTGCGGCGATTGTTTCAAGATGCTCACGAATGATTGCGTTTAGCGATGTTGAATGCCGTTCGGCATAGATGCGTACATCCCGGATCAACTCAGGCGGCGCTGACAGTGTAATGCTCATTCCGTGTCTCCTCCTTTACGTGCAATTAGTATAGCACATAAGTGCAATGGCGGTCAAGATGCCGCCGTTGCCGAATGTCTTGCCCATCTTCAGGTGGGACACGCTCCTGCGCGTCCGTCGGAGGTGCGGCATCTTGCCGCGCCGCTCGTGTGGTTGATAGTTGCTTTCGCTTTTGGGAGAAATGGAGATTGGGAGATTGGGAGGACTTGACCGCAAAAACACAAATCCCCACCAAGAAATTGCGCAGATTGCGCCGAATGTTGTATAATGGCTGCATGACCGCTCCAGCAAAAGAAAAGCAGTTTACGGAGACCAGCGAAACTGGCGTCGCACAGCATTCGCGAATGATTTACAAGGTTATGTTCGCGATCGCCTTGCTTCTGGTTGTTTTTGCGTTCGCGGCATGGATTGACTGGCGCGTCCGGAACTATTACACATGCGACTTCTTCGATCTTGTGTCGGGGCCGTTGGGAAGTCTGCTGGAGTTGACATGGCACGATTTTTGGGATGGATTATCGGGACTAGTCTTTGTTGTGCCGATGCTGTTATTTGGCTTCCGCCTCAAAGGTCCGATTTCCTATTTTCTCATTTGGCTCGGAATTACAGCTTGGTTTGTATATGGAGACATACGCGTGTTCCAGTATTTTTAGTGTCCCTAGCATTCGCCCTCAATCCTGTAAATCCTGTCAAAACTACCCGCATCTTCTCCGCGCTCTCAGCGTGATTTCCGCGCATTCCGCGTTCCTCCCGCCAGTCCCCTCGCCATCTCTGTCCGCACCATAGTTGCTCAATGGGTGTCTGACACCACACAAACCAGGGTGTCTGACACCAACCCTCTCGAATGGCAAAAGGTGCCTGGCACCAGACAGAACTTGTGGTGTCTGACACCATGGCGTTTCGTCAGAACGTGGTGCGGAAATCTGCGCGTCCGCCACTGGCCGCTGGATACTGGATACTGAACACTGGGTGCTGGTTGCTTCCGCTTCTGGGAGAGTGGAGTTTGGGAGAGAGGGAGGACTTAGCCACAAAGAACACAAAGGTTCACAAAGAAAGAACGCAGTATGCGCCATTTGTTGTATAATTGGTTCCATGACTGAAACTAGTTGTTGTTTCGTAAAAACGTTCTCGATAGTCTTGTTTGCTCTTTTCCAAATCGGGTGCATGAATTATCGTTTCAAGGAAGTTTCGGCCAATGTCTATGCGGTCACATTGCGCCAAGGCGATTATTTACTTGATATGGATGTACGCCCCGACGATAACGGACTCTCTTATAGAACTAAAATCGGAGATGTCAGAATAAAAGTCACGGGCTCCATTCAGACGAAAAAGGGGGACGAAAGGATTGTTGAATGGAAACAGGAAGTTTCGGAATTGCGCCAGTGCAATAGTGAAACGTGGACTATTCAAGGCTATGGCCTAAATGTGGATTCAAGAAAGAGCGGAAAAGTATATTTGAGTTTTGAAGGGGAAATTGCGGAGTTTGTCAAGGGTCGAAGATTGCGTGCATGGAGGTTTCCCTGGTAATCAGTCTCTTCTAATGTCACGCCACGAAGCCAAATTCCCTCTTGCCACGTGCGGGGAGGTTGCGGTATAATTTTACGTATTCCATTGGGAACAAGCGTATGAAGATCGTAGTCATATTAGGTGCCCCCGGTTCCGGAAAGGGCACGGTCGCCGCCCGCCTCGTCAAGAAGCTTCCGCTTCGCCACGTCTCCACGGGCGACCTCCTTCGCGCCGCCGCGAAGAACGCCGACACGCCCGCCAAGAAGGCCGTGGCCGAAACCATGCGCAAGGGCGAGCTCGTCTCCGACGAAATCGTCGGCAAGCTCGTCGTCGAACAGCTTTCCAGCTGCACCGAGGAGTACCTCCTCCTCGACGGCTACCCCCGCAACGAAAAGCAGGCAGCCTTCCTTGAAGCCGAACTCGCGAAGGACGGCGCCAAGGTCGCCAAGGCCGTCTGGCTCGATGTCCCCGAAGACGTCCTCATCGGACGCCTCAGCGGACGCCGCACCTGCCCGAAGTGCGGGGCCGGATTCCATGTCGAGACGATGAAGCCGAAGGTCGAGGGCGTCTGCGACGCCTGCGGCGCGGCCCTCGTCCAGCGTCCCGATGACCAGCCCGCCAATGTGGCCAACCGCCTCAAGGTCTATGCGGCCCAGACGGCGCCCCTCCTGAGCTGGTACGAGGGACGCGGCGTCCTCGAGAAGATCAACGGCGTCGGAGACGCGGACGCCATCGCGTCGGCCGTCGCCGCGGCCATCCAGGCATGATCAGGCTCAGGAACGACAGGGAACTTGAACTCCTTCGCGAGGCGGGCCGCCTCTCGGCGGAGCTTCTGCGCCGTTGCGCCGAGGCCGTCGCCCCCGGCGTGACGACGGGCGAAATCGACGCCGTCGCGCGCAAGGCCTGCGCCGACATGGGCGTCGAAAGCGCCTTCCTCGGCTACCACGGATATCCGGGATGCATCTGCATCTCGGTGAACGAAGAGGTAATACACGGGATTCCGGGCAACCGCGTCATCAACCTCGGCGATGTCGTCAGCCTCGACGGCGGCGTCATCCACCGCGGCTACAACGGCGACAACGCCCGGACGGTGATGGTGGGGGTGACCGACCCC
>JAEEGI010011980.1_pt1 | contig 18617 bp, 17 predicted proteins | sample 8958751 | NCBI WGS metagenome assembly JAEEGI01 (sample SAMN16246545, study PRJNA631951) | gut metagenome | biome: gut microbiome; feature: rumen; material: KS-attached | host: Bos | place: Iran: Karaj | collected 2018-10 | reverse complement strand
CATCATAAAAAGGAGAAATGAAAAATGAAGAAAGCAATCAGTATCCTCCTCCTGTGTGCGCTTATGGTCGGGCTCTGCGTCGGTATGAGTGGCTGCGGCAGCAAACAGGAAACAACCAAGATCGGCGTTATCCTCTATAACTTCACCGACATCCAGGGCAAGGAGATCCAGGCCTACTGCGATTATCTGAAGGCCAATTTCCCCGTAGAGTTTGTCTACCGCGCTGTCGGCTCCAATGACGAGGATCATATCAGCGGCCTGCAGGATCTGCTGAGTCAGGGCTGCAAAGCGATCATCAGCGGCTACGACACGGCTCTGTCCAAGAGCATTGCCATGTGCGAAGAAGCCGGCTGCTATTATGTAGTCGCACTGGGCAGCGTCTCTGCGGTGGAATTCCCCGCGCCGGACTACCAGCCCACGCCGGTTGAGGGCATTGAAAGCAAGTACTTCCTTGGCGGCACGACCCAGTTTGGCGGCGATCCGGCGGCCGTCGGTGTGGCCTATGCCCAGAAGGCTGCGGAAGCCGGCCTCAAGCATATCGGCGCCATTACCTTCCCCACCTTTGCTTTTGCCGAAGGTCAGGCTATCTATGAAGCCTTCAAGGCCACGCTGGCCCAGCTGAATCCTGATGCCGAGGTGTACGACCTTCAGGAATTCATGTTTACCCAGGAACTGTGCAACGCGGAAGTCACCGCGCTGATCAGCAATCACCCCGAAGTGGACGCTGTGCTGGGGCTGGGCTCCGGCCTTGACTTCATCCGCCCCGCGCTTCAGGCGCAGAACCGCGCCGACATCAAGCTTCTGGCTCTCGGGTACAACGATACGGTTCAGTCCCTTATGGAAAGCGGCAGCGTCATCACGGCCGGCACCAACAACTACACCCAGATCACAGCCAGCTGCTTTGCCCGCATCTATGACGCGCTCAACGGCAACAGCTATGCCGACCGCACCGCAGAGGATCTCAATGCCGTCGTCGGATATCCCGTGATTCTCTCCATGGACGACCTGGCGGATTTCCAGCAGATCGTTGTGGCGGCCGACAAGGCAAACAGCTCTATCACCGTGGATGAGCTCAAGAGCGTGATGGTAACCACCAACAAGGACGCAACCTGGGCTGCTCTCAACGAGCTGACCAGCCGCGACGTGGCTGCGATCAAGGCGGCAAGAGGCTAAAAAAGTTTCGGCATTTCAATTCACTCCCCGCGCCGATCGGTGCGGGGAGTCCGAGGGGGACTTGGCATGAAATCAAAAACCAACTCTTGGCTTCGAGGGATCGGCAGAACCATGATCTTTCCTTTGGTCATGTATGTCTGTTTCCTGATCATTACACTGCTGAGCGGAAAGACCGGGTATTTCTCAAAGAATGCCTTCAGCTATATTTTCAGCCAGAGTGTGCTCTCTACGATCATCGCCCTTGCCATTGCCGTGCCGCTCAGCGGCGGCCGGTGGGATTTTGCAACCGGGACCATCGTTGTGCTTGGGGGCATCATCGGCTGCAATCTGGCGATCCAGTGGAATACCGGCGTGCTCGGCCTGGTGCTGATCACCGTAGCCGTCTGTATTCTTCTCGCTGTGCTTGAGGGACTGCTCTATATCTTCCTTCGCGTGCCGACCATGATCGTTTCCCTCGGCGTCGTTATGCTGTATGAAGCACTCTCCGGCATTCTGTTCAACGGCGGCGGTGTTCAGCTCTATGTCCATGAGCGGTTTTTGGTACTGAGCATGGAGCCCTGGTGCTATCTGGTTCTTCTGGCTGTGCTGGCCGTTTCCTATCTTGTCCTTTACCGTACCGGCTTTGGCTATGACACCCGCTCTCTCGGTTCAAACGCAAGACTTGCAATCGGAAACGGTGTCAATGAGAAGCGAAACATCCTTTTGACTTATGTCTTTGTGGGCGGGCTTCTTGGGATCGCTGCTATTTTGAACGCCAGCAAGGGAAATGTCACCCCCGCCAGCAATCTGAGCTCCACCATGCTGATGTTCTCCTCCATGGGACCTGTTCTCGTAGGCCTGTTTCTGGCCAACTATTCCAATCTGCCATTTGGCGTCTTCATGGGTGCGGTGGGCATGACCGCCATGTCCTACGGAATGGTCGTGCTTGGGATCGACGGTTCAATCCAGACGATCGTACTGGGCGTGATCATTGTCCTGATCATGGCCTATACCACAAACAAAGCAAAAATGGCCGCTCTGCTCAGCAGGTTTTTCAAACGACCGGAGACACAGATGGGGTGATCAGACATGACAGAAAACAAGTTCGCGGGAAAGCCGTTTTATCTTAGCGACGCGGATGCCCGCTGGGTGGAAGAAACCTGGGCGGGTATGTCCGAAGACGAGAAGATCGGCCAGCTCTTTTTCATGGTAGGCTACCGCAGGGATGAGGAGTTTCTCCGGCATGTGGCGCAAGATCTGCACATTGGCGGTCTAATGTGCCGCTGCATGCCTGCGGAGGATGTCATCGGCACGGTCTCCGTATTGCAGGCCAATGCCAGGATTCCTTTCCTGATTGCTGCAAACCTGGAAGCCGGAGGAAACGGCGTCACACCGGCAGGAACGAAAGTCGGTTCCCAGATGGCGGCAGCAGCCACCGGAGAGCTTGAGAGCGCTTATCTGCTTGGCAAGGTCTGCGCCAGGGAAGCGAAGAGCGTCGGCGTCAATTTCGCCTTTGCGCCGGTCTGCGATATCGACCTCAACTTCCGCAACCCCATTACCAACACAAGAACCTACGGCGCGGACGGCGACACAGTCCTTGCCATGGCAAAGGCGTATATGAGGGCCTGCGACGAGCAGGGGATCTGCACCTCCGCCAAGCACTTTCCCGGTGACGGTGTGGACGAGCGTGACCAGCATCTTCTCTCCTCGGTCAACTCCCTGTCCTGCGAAGAGTGGGACGAAAGCTACGGGAAAATCTACAAGGGCATGATCGATGCCGGGGTCAAGGCCGTTATGGTCGGGCATATTATGCAGCCCGCCTGGTCCAGAAGACTCTGTCCCGAGCTCGCAGAGGAAGATATCATGCCGGCTTCTCTTTCCAAGGAGCTGCTGCAGGGATTGCTGCGTGAGCGCCTGGGATTTCAGGGCCTGATCATTACGGACGCCACGACCATGGCGGGCTTTGCCGCGGCGATGCCCCGCAGCGAGGCGGTGCCCGGAGCCATTGCCGCCGGCTGCGATATGTTCCTCTTCACCAAAAACCTGGTCGAGGATCTGCGCTTCATGCGTCAGGGCGTCCGCAACGGCACGATCACGCCGGAGCGTCTGGAGGAAGCCGTCAAGCACGTGCTTGCGCTCAAGGCGTCTCTCGGGCTGCACCGGAAGGAAAACCTTCCGAATGAGGCAGAGGCTGAGAAAATCCTCAGCTGTGCCGAGCATAAGGCCATTGCACAAAAGATTGCAGATGAGAGTATTACCCTTGTCAAGGAAGAGAAGGGCGTCCTGCCGATCTCGCCGGCGCGCCACAAGCGCGTTCTGGTCTATGACATTGAGGGCGGGGCCAACCCCCTCGGTTATGACAGAACGACCGGCGTTGCGGCTCAACTGATGACTCTGCTGGAAAAGGAGGGCTTCGCAGTAGAGCGCTTTGTTCCGGGTGGAGTCTACGAAGGGGCGCAGTCCAGCTTTGAAGAGATGTGTTCCCGTTATGATCTGATGCTGTATGTCTGCAACCTTGGAACGAAATCCAACCAGACAACAGTGCGTATCGAGTGGATGAACCCCATGGGGATCAATGTGCCGGTTTATATGAAGAGCATCCCTACGATCTTTGTCTCACTGGAAAACCCCTACCACCTGCTGGATGTGCCGCGCGTAAGGACCTACATCAACACCTACGGCGTGAATGATTACACGCTTCCCCTTCTTGTGGACAAGCTGATGGGCCGCTCCGACTTCAAGGGCGTTTCCCCTGTGGATCCCTTCTGTGGGAAGTGGGATGCGAAGCTGACAAGATAACAGGAGTGAACAATATGCTGAATCAAACATGGAAACTCAGAGAAAGCGGCGGTACACTCACGAGCTATATTCTGGACGACGGGGAATATGCCCGGGCCGGACGGAAGCATCCTGCCGTAATTGTCTGCCCCGGCGGAGGCTATACTTACGTCAGCCGCAACGAGGGGGAACCGGTGGCGCTTGCGTTTAACCGATATGGGTATCACGCTTTTGTGCTGGATTACTCGGTAAAGATCGACAATCCTTTTCCCACCGCGCTTCAGGAACTGGCGACCGCCATCATGCAGGTAAGACAGCATGCGGAAGAGTGGCGGATCGATGCGGACAACATCATTCTTGCGGGCTTTTCGGCGGGAGGAAATCTGGCGCTGAGCGCTGGGATCTATTTTGACAAGCCGGAAATGACAAGCGAGCTGGGGTTTATGCCGCAGCAGGTCCGACCGGACGCCATCGTGTTGGGCTACCCGGCCGTCACGCTCCACCCGACACGCAGTGCTGTGCCGCCGGAGATTCTGGAAAAGATCAAAGCCGGGCTTATGCCCAGCTTTGAAGGCCCTTCCATCCGGCAAATCCTTTTGGGCAAGCTGGACTGCACAGAGGAAGAATATGAGTCGCTGAATCTGCTCAGCAAGCTGCACGCCGATATGCCTCCCGTATTCATATGGGGCAGCTTTGAGGACAGTCTGATCCCGGTCACGGATCTGACAGGCCTCGCGGCCGAACTGAGCCGTCTGCATGTCCCCTGTGAACTGCATCTTTATAACCACGGGCCTCATGGAATGTCTTTGGCTGACGAAACGGTCAAAGATGTCGAAGAGCTTGCGGGCATCCATCTGCGGACCTGGTTCGATCTGGCGATCCAATGGCTGAAGGAGCGGCACTGAGGTGAAGGGAATCATTTTCGATCTGGACGGTGTTATCTGCTTTACGGACAAATATCACTATCTCGCTTGGAAGAAGGCAGTTGAGCCGCTGGGAGTTGAGTTCAATGAAAAAATCAACGACCGTCTCCGCGGCGTCAGCCGTATGGAGAGCCTGAATATCATTCTCGAACGCTATCCCGGCAAACTGAGTGAGGAAGAGAAGCAGGCGCTCTGCACGTATAAAAATGAGCTTTATCGAGAGTATCTTATGGAGATGAGCAGCGCTGATGTGAGTGCAGAGGTGTTGGCTACGCTGACCACTTTGAAAGGCAAAGGGCTGAAGCTGGCCATCGGCTCCTCCAGCAAAAATGCCCAGACGATCCTCGACCGTTTGGGTATCACAGAACTCTTCGATGCTATTTCCGACGGGAACAACATCACCCACTCAAAGCCAGACCCTGAGGTCTTCCAGAAGGCGGCAGCGTATCTTGGCCTTTCTCCCGGCGATTGTATGGTGGTCGAAGATGCGGAATCGGGCGTGGATGCTGGGATTGCTGGCGGATTCTCCGTTGCGGGTCTGGGACCGGCAAGCAAATACGCCAAGGCTACATATAAACTGGATCATTTCTCGGATATTCTGCAATACATATAGCGAAAACAGAAAGAGACCCCAAATGTGAGCGAAACTGCTTCACATTTGGGGTCTCTTCTGACCAACCCAGCCAGCCAGATGCCCAAATCAGTTTTTTGATTAAAACTGTTTTATGAACACCCGGCTAAACCGGAGGTCTTTGCTTTGTACTTTACAGTTCTATCGTTTTCAGCTGTCGGTCGAGAACGACCGCGGGCGGGCCTTCTTCCTGCCAGGTCTGCAGCGCCTGTGCAAACATCCTCTGCAGCGCTTCTTCCTCTTCGGGAAACGGCAGATGGTAGACAACGACCGTCTCCGCCGGCAGCGAGCCGCGGAAGAACCGCCTGCGCTGAAGGTCGCTGAAAAACAGGGGATTCACAAATGCGGCCCGGAGCGTCTCTTCTCCGAGAAACGCGAACGTCTCCTCCGTGTAGTCGGCGTCGGATGTGAACAGCAGCTTCTTTTCCCCGAAGGCGATCCGATAGCAGAAGTGCGGAACATCATGGTACTTTTTATCCAGATGCAGCGTTCGGAACGCGGTGACCTGCACATCGGGCGAAAGCCGGAAAACCGTTTTGAGCGCGTGCTCCGTCAGTGTATAGCAGGGCGTTCCGGTCTCCTTTACGAAGTCGAAGAAACCCGACTGCTCCAGTTTGTCGGAACCGGGGAGAAGCAGCCCCTTCACCGTGCGCCGGCTCAGGAATTCCCTGGTGATCTCCTCGGAAAAATGGTCGCCGTGCAGGTGCGTGAACATCAAATAGTCAACCCTGTCGAAAGGCGGCTCGCCATACAGGATCTTCTTCAGTGTTTCCGGTGTCGGGCTGCAGAAGGCCTGCTTCTCATCCGAGAACAGCCCGTCCAGCAGGATCGCAGTGTCCCGGTACCGCAGCAGAACACCGGCGTTTGCCGTCAGCGTGACCTGTATCCGTGAGTCCATCTGCTCTCCCGCTTCTGCCGTGACCGCCGCCATTTACAGGTTCAGGCCGATGACCTTCAGGTTGTTGCCCGGGTGCGCGTCGAGATCTGCGACCTCGGCCGGAAGCTCTTCCAGCGTGACCACCTTGGAGATGATCTGCCGGATATCGACCTTGCCGCTCTGCACCAGGTCGATCACCTGATAGAACTCCTTCTCCACGCCGTTGCGGGCGCCGAGGATCCGGAGCTCGTGCTTGGTGATGAGCGCCGTGGGCAGGGAGATCTCGTGATTGGGCCAGCCGGACAGCGTGATGCGGCCGGTGGAGGCAACGTAGTCCAGCGCGTTGCGTACGCCGGCCTCGCTGCCGGAGATCTCGGAAACACACTCGGCCATGCGGCCGTTGGTGAGTTCGCGAATGTAGGCGACAGCGTCCTCCTTCACGCAGTTCACGGTGTGCTCGAGGCCGAAGGTCTTCGCCAGTTCCAGGCGTTCGTCCACGATGTCCACCATGATGGGGATGGCGCCGCGCGCGATGGCCAGGATGCCCATCAGCATGCCGATGCAGCCGGCTCCCACGATGACGAAGTGCTCGCCCGCCTTCAGCTCGCCGACATTCAGCGCGTGGATGGCGATGACGGAGGGCTCGATGACGGCGCAGGTCTCCCAGTCGAGTTCGTCGGGAACCTTGACCATCAGCTTCACCGGGTGCACAAACCGCTCAGACATCGAGCCGCCGGTCTGCACACCGAGGACCTTGAGATGGTCACAGCAGTTGGTCTGGCCCTTGCTGCAGGGATAGCACTCGCCGCAGTAGACATACGGGTTCAGCACGACCCTGTCGCCGACCTGGATGTTGTTGGGATTCTCAGCGCCTTCCGCGATCTTCGTGACGATGCCTGCGATCTCGTGCCCGATGACAACCGGGTAGGTGACGTTGGGGCTGTGGCCGGCATAGGCGTGCACGTCGGAGCCGCAGATGCCCATGGCTTTCACATCGATCTCAGCGAAGCCCGGTTTCAGCTCGGGTTCCGGCAGGTCGACGAGTTCCACTTTTCTTACATCGGTGATCTGTACTGCTTTCATATCTTAAACTTCCTCTCTGTGAGAAATGGATCGTTTTCTGGAAAGTACTGCGGAAGATCCTGCCTGTTGGCCGGATCTTCCGCATGTTTTTGCCGCTTTTTCCGGCAGCCTTATATTTTGTATTAATGGAACAGCAGGTTCGGGATCCACAGAGCAAGCTGCGGAACGAAGATGAACATCAGCAGGCAGATGACGACAGCCGTCAGATATGGCATCAGATACGGCATAACGTCCTTCATCTTGGCTCTGGCAATGCCCATCGTGATAAACAGAACGCCGCCCACAGGCGGGGTAACACCGGCGTAGACCAGCGTGATGACCATGATCAGCGCAAACTGGATGTCGTTGATGCCGTAGGACGCGGCAACAGGCATCAGGATCGGCGCCACGATGATGGTGGCGGAGAGCGTCTCGATGAACATGCCGACAAACAGCAGGAAGATGACCAGCAGGATCATGATGATGTACTTGCTGCTCGTGAGGCTGACCAGGAAGTTCACGACCGTGGTCGGGAAATGCTCGAAGGCGACCAGCCAGCTGAAGATGGAGGCGCCGGCAACGATCAGCAGGCACATGCCGTTCATGGAAGCGGCACGGAGCAGCACCTTGGGCAGATCCTTGATCTTGAGGTTCCGGTAGATCAGCATACTGACGATCAGCGCGTAGATGCAGGCGATGGCGCCGGACTCGGTCGGCGTGAAGACGCCGGTGACGATGCCGCCGATGATGATGACCGGCATGATGATGGCAAGCGCGCCTTCCTTGATGGCCTTGCCGCGCTCTCTCCAGGTGTACTTCTTGCCGCCCTTGATGCCGAGCTTCTTCGCGTAGAAGTAGGTGACGAAGGCGGTGCCGAAGGCGATGATGATGCCCGGAATGATACCGGCCATGAAGCATTCGCCGATGGAGAGGTTGGTGAGCGAGCAGTAGATGATCATCGTCATGCTCGGCGGGATGATGGGGCCGAGGGAGCCCGCGGTCGCCTGAATGACAGAGGCGAGGCCGGCCGGATAACCGTCCTTCAGCATGGAGGGGATCAGCATCGAGCCGACAGCCGCCGTATCAGCGGCAGCGGAACCGGAAACACCCGCGAACAGCGCGGACGTGCCGATATCCACCATGCCGATGCCGCCGGTGATGTGGCCCAGAAAGGCCTTGGCGATGTTGATAAGCCTTTCGGAGATGCCGCCCGCTTCCATCAGCTCACCGGAGAGCATGAAGAACGGGATGGCCATCAGCGAGAACGAGTTGACCCCGGAGAACAGCTTCTGCGCCACCAGCATCGGAGAGATCGATCCGTTGAAGAGGATGGCCAAAATCGAGCCGCAGCCGAGCGAGAACGCAATGGGAACGCCCAGGAACAGGAAGAAGCAGAACAAAATAAACGCTACCAGAAGCATACTCATATCTTGTTCCCTCCCTTATTCCGCAGCGATTTCCGCATCCCGGTCGTTCTTGTGCTCGAACCAGTAGCAGATCTCTTCCAGGATCATCAGCAGACCGCCGAGCGGGATCGCCAGCGTGACGACCCACATCGGCCAGTGCATGATCGGGGATGCCTCAGATATCTCGACCTTGCAGACCAGGACCCCGAAATAAGTCATCAGGATCAGGAACAGCAGAGAGATGGCTGTAACAACAGTAAACATGAATTTCCAGCTCTTCCCTTTCCGGGAATCCAGAAACAGATCGAAGCAGACGTTTCTTCCGTCACGGATCGTAACAGCGCCTCCGATGTAGATGAGCCACACGAACGCGAATCGTGAAAGCTCATCAGCCCAGCGGATGGACAGGTGGATCACGAAACGTGAAAACACCTGCGCCGAAACGACTACGACGACGATAGCAAATAAAGCGACGACGACGACGTTGGTGATCGTGCGTATCGTTTTAATGACTCCGCTATCCTTCATCCTAATGTTTCACTCCTTCCGCAGTTATTCACTGCGTATAATGTTTTGATATGAGACAGGGCACAGGCCCTGTCTCATATCGTGTTTCAGGTTAATTCAGGTTAAACTTCAGATCGTTCGATCCTGATCAGTTCTCGTAGGAGTCGATCTTGGCGACCAGATCCTGCAGGCCGTACTTCTCGATGAAGTCGTTGCGGTAGGACTCGGTGGCGTCAACGAACGGCTGGATGTCGATCTCGGTGATCTTGCAGCCATTGGCCTCGAGGGTGGCGTACATGGCGGGATACAGGTTGGCAGTGTAGGCAATGTGCACGCCCTGCGCCAGCTTGGCAGCGCGGTCGATGACTTCCTTCTGCTTGTCGGTCAGGCCGTTGTAGACCTTGCCGCTCATGACATAGTCGGTGAAGGTGAAGACGTGCTGGGTCTGGACATAGTTCTTGGCAACTTCGTAGAACTTCTGGAGCACCATGTACTCGGCATGGCCTTCGAGACCGTCAGCAACACCGGTCTGAACAGATGTGTAGGCTTCGCCGGAGGGGATAACGGTCGGGGTGGCGCCGATGGCTTCGTAAGCAGCGATGGTGTGAGGAGCCTCAGGCGTACGCATGATGAAGCCCTTGAAATCGGCGACTTCGTCAATGTCCATGTTCTTGACAAGAGCATTGCGGAAGTTCAGCGGGAGGATGGCGAGGAGGTGCATGTCGCTGGGCTCGATCATCGAGTTGATGAAGTTGGCAAACTCTTCATCCTGCACGCAGCGGAGGGCCTGGTCACGGTTCTTCATGATGAAGGGGATGTCCAGAACGCCGGCGGCCGGGTCATAGTTGCCGAGAAGCGCGGTGTCGGAGTTCGCGATGTCCAGGGTGCCCTGCTGAACAGCCTGGAGAGCGTCGGCCTGGCCGAACAGCTCGCCATTGGCATACAGGTTGACTGTCATGGCGCCGCCGGAGAGGGTCTCAACAGCCTGCTTGAACGCCAGCTCATACAGGTAGTTGGAGTCCGTGGTGGAGCAGTGAGTGGACATGGTGAAGGAGGCCTTCTCACATCCGTCAACGGGGTTGCTCAGGTCCATTGTGGCAAGGGCTTTCTCAAACTCTGCGGGCTGATCCCAGAGGGACTCCGTGGAGGCGGCTTCAGCTGCGGGAGCTGCTGCTTCGGCGGGTTTCTCGGCTTCTTTGCTGCCGCAGGCGGCAAGAGCCATGACCATGAGGACTGCGAGGAAGAGGCAAAGGATACGCTTTTTCATGTGTTTCTTTTCCTTTCTCATTTTGTTTTTGTTGGGTGGCTTTCTGTTATATATAAAGTATTTAACAGACGAAAAGGAAGATGTGCTTGCCGGAGCTGGCAAAAACAGATTGGTTTTTGGTAATTTTGTTAAGTTTACCGGCATTTTTTGTTGAATTTAGCTCAATTATATGGTGAGTTTACCGAAAAGTCAACCAGTATTTGTGGAATGACACAAAATAAACCATTTCCCGTTTCCCCGGGCCGGCGGGGAGAACCGTTGTTTTTCAGATCAGTCGAAGAACACGATGCCTTTCACATAATCCTTCGTGGGATGCATCAGGAGCTGGAAGGCTTTTTCGAGCTCCCGGAACTGGAAGGTATGGGAGATCATCTCGTCCATGGGGATGGTCCCGTCGGCAAACAGGGCTACGGCTTTCTCCTCATTTTCCATGACGTTCACGCCGGTCATCGGATGGGCGGCGTCGAGGATGGGGCCGCGCAGCACCATCTCATAGCCCAGTTCCTTGGGGAAGGTCTCCTCCGCTGTATACACCGAAGTGATGATGATCCGGCCGCGGCCATGGAAGGCTTCCGTGGGAAGGCCGTTCTTCCGCGCAAACTTGATCACCGAGCAGGCGCTCTGCAGGCCCTTGATGGAGCCGGACATTTCCACAACGCAGTCCAGGAACTTTCCGTCCGTCATCTGATACACTTCTTCCACGATATCGGTCTTGAGGGAATTCAGCACCTTTGTCGCGCCGAATTTCTTCGCCAATTCCAGCTTGTCGTCCCGGATGTCGATTGCTACGATCTCCTTGAGCCCGCGGTCACGAAGCGCGGCGATCACCATCAGGTTCATGTAGCCGCAGCCGACCACGCCCACATACTCCAGGGGATCCTGTTCCATCCAGTGGAGGATGTTGGTCACGCAGCCCATCGGCTCCACGACGCAGGTCCGCCAGTCACGGCCGGGCTGCAGCTCCGGGATCTTCACGAGGATAGAGTTTTCGGGGAGAACGCGGTAGGTGGAAAACGCATAGGAGTAGAAGCCGGTCACATGATCGCCGACCGCAAACTTCGTCACCTTGCTGCCGACGGCGGCAATCGTGCCTACGGGCTCATGTCCCACTTTGCTGCCGGCGCCGATCCTGACGGTCTCCCGGTAGCCGTGTTTCGAGATGCCGAACGCCTGCTGGCAGAGAAACACCGGCAGGTCGGTATGGCACAGGCCGACCGCTTCCGTCTTGATCAGAACATCGTGTTCTCCCAGTTCGGGCAGTTCCTCTTCCACAAACTCAAAATGCTCGGGCGCGGTAACATACGCGGACAGTGTTTTCATGGTGATCCTTCGATCCTTTCTGTGGGTTTCCATACGGTTGTTTATTCGTTTGCGATCTCCAGTGCGGTCCCGCACCGTTCGCAGAGCGTTTTTAGCTCATCGGAACAGTTCTGATCGGTGATCAGCAGATCCATATCGCTCAGCGTGCCGTAGCCGATCAGGCCCGAAGCGCCGAATTTGCTGCTGTCGCACAGGAGGATACACTGATCGCTCTGCTGGAGCGCGTGCCGTTTGATCTCATATTCCAGGTAGGAGGAGACGTTCAGCTTCCCGTCCGCCGATAGGCCTGTTGTGGCCATCAGCGCCTTGATGAAATGATGCTGCGCCAGAAAATCGATCGTGCTGACGCCGGAGACGGAACCGGTCCGCCGGTTGTAGATCCCGGGCAGCACAACAAGCTCGATGTTGGGATGGCCGTGCGCCTGCGGCAGGACCTGCACATTACCCGTTACAACGGTCAGCCGGATGTCCATGGGCAGCGCTTCGAGGACCTGCATGGTGGTGGTGCCGGCGTCGAGGAAAAGCGTGTCGCCGTCGGAGATATGACGGGCTGCCGCGCGGGCGATGGACCATTTGGCGTCCGCATGCTGGTGCGTGCGGAGCGTGAACAGCGGAACCTCCTGCTGCATGGCCGAGCGGACGCCGCCGTAGACTTTCGTGACGGTGCCTGTTTCTTCCAGTGCGGCAACATCCGCGCGGATCGTGTTCATCGAGACGTGAAAAGCGTCGCAAAGCTCCGTCATGGTAACTTCGCCGTGGTGAGCGATATAGGCCGCGAGCTCTTTTCTGCGGTCGGTGCGCATGGCTTGCTCCTTTCCGGGATCATCCGGATGATTTGTTTATACGGAAACTGCTGGTCCGAGTATAATCTTTCTCAAAAGAATTGTCAATCTTTTTAGTGAATTTATCAAGTTTCGATTTTTTCTTTTCAAAACTTCACAAGAAATTACCAGAATAAATTGACAAAGCGGTATGGCAATGATAAAATTACGAAAGCGAACTCAGTTGGAATCCATCATATTTATATTTTTTGAAAGTGAGGAAATCATCATGGGCAAAATCAAAGTTGGCGTAGCCGGCTATGGCACCATCGGCACCCGCCTCGCGGACGGAGTTGCACAGCAGGACGACATGGAGCTTGTCGGCATTGTCGGCCACTCCCCCTCTCTCGCGATCAGAGCGCTCGCCGAGAACGACATGATCGGCGTAAACGGCGTGGAGTACAAGCTCTACCTCGTCGATATGGAACTCAAACCCAAGTTCGATGAACTGGGCATCCCCGTAGAGGGCAGCTTTGAGGAGCTGTGCAAGAAAGTTGACGTCATGCTCGACGCTTCCCCCGGAGGCACCGGTGCCAAGAACAAGGCCGTTTATGAACAGCTCGGCGTCAAGGCTATCTTCCAGGGCGGCGAAAAGAACAGCGTTGCCGACGTTTTCTTCCATGGCTATGCAAACTATGAGCTGGGCCTCGGCAAGCAGTTCCTGAAGCTCACCAGCTGCAACACCACCGGCCTGATCCGTGCTGTCGACTGCCTCGACCGCAAGTTCGGCATCGAGAAGGTCGCCATCACGATCATCCGCCGCGTTGCCGACCCCGGTGATTATCACCGCGGACTTACCAATGCCCTGCAGATGGAGAAGGCCCCGAGCCATCAGGCCGTCGACCTTATGACCATCATGCCGCACATCAACGCCACCGGTATCCTGGTGCACACCCCGGTCACTCACGGCCACATCATCACCGTGCTCGCCACCGCGAAGGACGGCCGCAAGATCACCCGTGAGGAAGCCATCGAAGCGTTCCGCGCGCATCCGCGTATCCGCACCGTCACCATCGACGAGGGCTTCAAGGGCAATGCCAGCTTCTTCAAATACGCCCGCGACCTTGGCAACCGCCGCGCCGACATGTATGAGATCGGCCTCTGGGAAGACAGCGTTGTGGAGAGCGGCAACGACATTATGTTCGCTATCAACATCCCGCAGGAGAGCGTCACCATCCCCGAGACTCTCGACGGTGTGCGCGCCGTGATGCAGATGCAGGCCACCAGCGAAGAGGCAACTGCCGCCACCAACCGCAACCTGAAGATCGGCCGTTTCAAGAAGTGAGGCGCCGGATATGCGATTTGGCATAAGAACGCTCGATGAGGTCTCCCTCAAGGGCAAAACGGTCCTCTGCCGCGTTGACATCAACCAGCCGGTCGACCGCGAAAAAGGAACGCTGAAGAGCATCAACAGGATCCGTGCCTGCGTGCCGACGGTGAAGGAGCTTTCCGATAAAGGCGCCAGGGTCGTGCTGATGGCACACCAGGGCAGCGATATCGAGTACAAGAATTTCTATACCACAAAGCCGCACGCAGCCGTTCTCAGCGAGCTGCTCGGCCGTGAGGTCAAGTGGATCGACGACGTGTGCGGCCCCGCCGCCCGCGACGCGATCCGCGCCCTGCAGGACGGAGAGATCCTCCTGCTCGATAATGTGCGCTTCGTTTCCGAAGAGCAGACCCTGTTTGAGCAGAAGCTGCGCCTGACGCATGAGCAGCAGGCAAAGACCCTGCTGGTCGAAAAACTGGCCCCGCTGGCCGACCTCTATGTGTGCGACGCGTTTGCCGCCGCGCACCGCGACCAGCCCAGTCTCTGCGGCTTTGAGCAGGTGTTGCCTTCCGCCATGGGCCGTCTTTTTGAAAAAGAGTACTGCACGGTCTCCGAAGTGATGGAAGATCCCGCGCGTCCCTGCGTGTTCGTGCTGGGCGGCGCCAAGATCTCCGACGCGTTCCTGATGATGAACACGGTGCTTTCCCGCGGCGTAGCCGACCACATCGTGACCGGCGGCCTCGTGGGCAACATCTTCCTCACGGCGCTCGGTCATGAGATCGGCCAGGGCAGCGTTGACTTCATCCTGAAGTCCAACTACGGCGAGTACATCGACCGCGCCCGCGAAGTCTACGAGCAGTACGGCGACAAGATCGTCCTGCCCGACGACCTCAGCTGGGTCGAAGACGGCGAGCGCAGGGAAGCAGTCCTCGGCGAGGTGCCGGCCGACATCGGCTCCATCGACATCGGCCACAAGACTGCCGAGAAGTACGGCGAGCTCATCCGCAATGCCGGCACGGTGTTCGTGAACGGCCCGATGGGCGTGTTCGAGAAGCCCGAGAGCGAACACGGCACGCGCGCGGTCTGGGAAGCCATCGCTGAAACGAAGGGCAAATCCGTCCTCGGCGGCGGCGACAGCATCACCGCAACAGAGAAATTCGGTCTCACCGATAAAATGGGATACATCTGCACCGGCGGCGGCGCTCTGATCCGCTTCCTCACCGGTGAGGAGCTCCCGGTCGTGCGCGCCCTGCGCCACGGCTCCACTATTCCTGAGAAGGGAGAATGACATTGGAAGACACCAACAAACTGAAAGCATTTGCGTGTGACATCCGCATCGCCGCGATCGAAGCGATCCACTCGATCGGGCAGGGCCACATCGGCGGCGCTCTGAGCATGGCCGACGCACTGGCCGTGCTATACGGACGCGAGATGAAGTACGATCCGAAAAACCCGACCTGGCCCGAGCGCGACAAGTTCGTCTGCTCCAAGGGCCATGCCGGTCCCGCGGTCTACGGCACACTGGCCGTTCTGGGCTTCTTCCCTTATGAGGAGCTGAAGACCATGAACCGGCCCGGCACCAACCTGCCGAGCCACTGCGACCGCAACAAGACCCCCGGCATCGATATGACCACCGGTTCTCTCGGTCAGGGCACCTCGCTTGCCGCCGGCATGGCGCTGGGCGAAAGGCTGAAAGGCCGCCAGACCCGCGTGTTCCTGATGGTCGGCGACGGCGAGAGCAACGAAGGTCAGGTCTGGGAAGCCTTTGCCTTTGCAGCGGCAAAGAAACTCGGCAACCTGGTCGTGATGCTCGACTGGAACAAGCGCCAGCTCGACGGCTGGACCAACGACGTGTACCCGATGGGCGACTACGTCAAGAAGTTTGAAGCCTTCGGCTTCGACACCGTGAAGGTCGACGGCAACGACGTCGACGCTGTGGCAGCGGCTCTGGAGCGCACCCGTGCGGGCGGCGACAGGCCTTACGCCATCGTGCTCGACACCGTGAAAGGCGCCGGCGTGGCCGAGGTCGCGGAGAAGACCATGAACCACAGCCTGCCGGTCAGCGACGAACAGTATGAGCGCTGGACCGCTCAGCTGCGCGAAGAGAAAAAAGCATGGGAGGGTGAGCAATGAAGATCGTTTATGACGGAACCATGGACCCCCGCCAGTGCAAAGCTGTTCTGGGTGAGACCATTCCCGCGCTCGCAGCGGAAGATGAAAACGTGATCTATCTCGACGCCGATCTGATGAACTGCATCGGCACCGCCAAATGGGCGGCCGAGAATCCCGACCGCGCCATCAACTGCGGCATCGCCGAGGCCAACATGGTCGGCGTAGCATGCGGCCTGGCCGCATCCGGCTTCAAGCCGATCATTCACACCTTCGGACCCTTCGCTTCCCGCCGTGTTTTCGACCAGGTCTTCCTGTCCGCCGGCTATGCAAAGAACAGCATCACTGTGATCGGCACCGACCCCGGTGTCACCGCGACGCTGAACGGCGGCACTCATATGCCGTTTGAAGACGTTGCCCTGTACCGTGCGCTGCCGACCGCAACGATCATCGACGTCACCGACCCGGCCATGCTGATCAGCGTTCTGCGTCAGTGCAAGGACCGTGAAGGCGTGAAGTACATCCGCGTGGGCCGCAAGAACTATGCCCGCATGTACGAAGACGGCAGCGAGCTCCCCATCGGCAAGGGCATTGAGCTGCGCGACGGGGCTGACGCTGTGATCTTTGCCTGCGGCATCATGGTGCACGAGGCCATGCAGGCGGCCGCCGCCCTCGAGAAGGAAGGCATCAGCGCCGCTGTGGTCGACATGTTCACCATCAAGCCTCTGGACGTCGACTGTGTGCTCCGCTGGGCTGAGAAGACCGGCGCCGTCGTGACGGCCGAGAATCACAACCGCGTGGGCGGCCTGACCAGCGCCGTCAGCGAAGTGCTGGCTCTGAAGCGCCCCACTCCTCTGGAGTATGTGGCCGTGGAAGACTGCTTCGGCGAAGTCGGCCCGCAGGGCTATCTGCAGGAGCGCTTCGGCCTCACCGCCGAGCATGTTGCGGAAGCCGTCCGTGCTGTGATCAAGAGGAAATAATTCTATGAAACTGGAATTCGGAATCGGAACCTCAACGCAGGTCGTTGAGGTTCCGGACGAAAACCTGATGGGTGTGCTGCATGCGAATGCAGCACCTGTCATTGAATCGGAAGACGCCGAAGTGCGCCGTGCCCTGCGCGAGCCGATCGGCACCCCGCGCCTCGGCGAGATCGTGCATCCGGGCGAGAAGATCGCCATCGTCACCAGCGACCTGACGCGCCCCATGCCCACGGTGAAGGTCATGCCCGCCCTGCTGGACGAGCTGTACGCCGCCGGCGTGGCCAAAGAGGACATCACCCTGGTGTTTGCCCTCGGCAGCCACCGGAAACAGACCGACGAGGAGCGCCGCCGCCTGGCCGGCGAGCGTGCCTGGAATGAGATCCGCTGCATCGACTGCGACCCTGCCGACTGCGTGCACATGGGCACCACAGCCGTGGGGACTCCGGTGGATATCACGCGTGTGGTCGCCGAAGCCGACCGGCGCATCTGCCTCGGCAACGTGGAGTTCCACTACTTTGCCGGTTACTCGGGCGGCGCCAAAGCCATCATGCCCGGCTGCTCTACCAGAGCCGCCATCCAGTCGAACCACTCGATGATGGTGCGCAATGAGGCCGCTGCCGGCAGGCTCGAGACGAACCCGGTCCGCATGGACATCGAAGAAGCGGCAGCCATCTGCGGCGTTGACTTTATCCTGAATGTGGTGCTGGGCGAGCACAAGGAGATCCTCCGCGCCGCAGCCGGCGATATCACGCTGGCCCACCGCGAGCTCGCGAAGTTCCTCGACTCGATCTATCTGAAGGAGCTGCCCCGCGAGGCCGACATCGTGATCGTCAGCCAGGGAGGCGCCCCGAAGGACCTGAACCTTTATCAGACGCAGAAGGCGCTGGATAATGCCCGCCACGCTGTCCGTCAGGGCGGGATCATCATCCTGATCGGCTCCTGCAAGGAAGGTCTCGGCGAACGGGTGTTTGAACAGTGGATGACGCAGTCGGAGTCGCCGGAAGCCATGATTGAACGGATCGGCCGCGACTTCCAGCTCGGCGGCCACAAGGCGGCTGCCATCGCCATCACCCTGCAGAAAGCGAACATTCTGCTCGTTTCCGATATGGAGGACGATTTTGTCCGCTCCATCTTCCTGACGCCGGTGCACACCGCGCAGGAGGCTCTGGACCGGGCCTTTGCGGAGCTTGGCAGCGATGCTCAGGTGCTGGCCATGCCGCACGGCGGTTCGACCCTGCCTCGGATCGTCCATAACTGAAGAAGGAGAAAACACATGCATATTACTTATGAGGAAGAGCTTGCCCTCGTAAAGGGCATCCTCACAGCTGCTGATTTTCCCGAGGAAGACGCCGGCCTGATCGCCAAAGTCATCACCCATTCCGACTTCACCGGTGTGTATTCCCACGGTCTCTCCCGTCTGACCCGCTATATGCGCCAGATCAACGAGGGTTCCCTGAATCCGCGCCCGAACTTCCGCAAGGTGCTCGACACCGGCGCCGTCATGGTATTCGACGGCG